>OLPX01000109.1_pt1 | contig 96688 bp, 101 predicted proteins | sample 1672491 | NCBI WGS metagenome assembly OLPX01 (sample SAMEA3136692, study PRJEB25190) | human gut metagenome | biome: human gut; feature: human-associated habitat; material: faeces | place: Austria | collected 2013
CACTTTTTACACCCATCCGAGATAGAGGGTATGGAATCTCGGATTACAATTAAGGAGTGGCGTAACCAAGATTGACTTTTTGGGAACGAACTGCATCAATAGAAGTATTGGCAGGAACACGAGCAACATATTGCCCACCTAAAGGAGCAGTTCTGCTATTGGCATATGTCCATCCATAGTTATCTGGAAAATAAGTTTCCCAATCCGCACGAGTTTCATAAAAAACAAGAGCATTCTCTCCTAAAACCAAATCAAATTCATTGAAATAATCTGATGGGTTTTCTATGGAAAAATAATCCGTGGGAGAAATCAATACAATATATCCACATTCAAATTGATTGGATGTATCTCTTAATTCAGGATTTGCTTGCCATTGATGAAAGGGAATCAGAACAGTATTACTACGTGAAACACGATTCTGAAAGATAACATCGTCATCAGCACCTCTGGTTTGCCCTGTTTTACTTAGTTTTCTTTCAAGTAATGGTGGTAGTTTGGGTTTAGTTGTTCTTGGCATCTTTATCTTCCTCCATAAATAATTTATAGGTTTCTATACCGAGCGCATCCGCTATACGTTGAATGTTTTCAAGTGAAATACTACGACGATAACATTCAATTGCACTAATGTAAGTGCGATGCATACCACATTTATCTGCAAAGGTTTCCTGCGACAACCCCATAGAAGTACGATACTTTTTTAAATTGTCGCCAAAGATTTTTACGATATCCATAGTTGCAATCCTCCTCAATTTGTATTATAATAAAATTGAATACTATAAGTCTACATACAATGAGTATCGAGGGGCGTAGAAATGAAGAGAGAAGAACTAATTAGGCATCAATTTGATGGACTAACAGCAGAAATATATGATTGGGAGTGCCTTACACCGACAGTATTCTTAAAAGAGAGTGTAAAAGCTGATATAGCAGAAAAAGAAATGGTTATGGCATATTTACGAGCATCGGAGCTATTATATAACGGATTGGTAATAGATAATAATCCGGCCTATCATGTAAAGGTGGTGCGTTCCAATCAAATATGTATGCCGTTTTTATATGTTTGTCGTCATTCGCTTGAACTTTCTATTAAGCTTAGAATTCGCTTTGATATAAAGAAAACTGTTTCTGGACATAAGCTTTCGGAATTATATGAAAAACTCATTAGTGATTTACCTGAATTGAAAACTAATATAGAACTTTCTGTGCTAGTGGAGATTTTTGATGAAATTGATGATGATGGTTGTAAACTTCGATACAGCAAAGATAAAAAAGATAAAATATATCAAGAAAAGCCTACATTTATTAAAGCAGATAGAATATTAGAGCTAACTAAAAAAGTATGTGATGTTCTTATAGAACCGATTTAGAGTATGTAGTTTTTAAGGAAGAAGATAAACTTTATTATGGCAACATGAAATAAAAATATAGTTACATTTCTAAGCAAAATAGCTTATAATTTGAGTTGGAACATATTGTTATTATCTACAGTTACAGAGCGTGTGTTATCAATACCGATAACAAAATGATAACATTAGCTTATATAGGCAGGATAATATGGATATATCAAATAATCAAAAGATTTACATACTCGACAGAGAATAATTTCTAAATAAAATTGATTAGTATTTGTCGAGTTTGAGTGATGATTGTTCCCACCCAATTAAAACCCACCCAATCCTCCGATCAAAAACACACGGCTACACATAAGGCTTGGATTCGGTTAAAATAAGGAAAATAAAACGAAGAGCGAGAAGGACGAAAATCTTTCTTGCTCTTTTTCTTTACCAATTTTCACTCTTCTTTTCCGCTTTTCATAAGGTTTCATCCGGCTTTTGATAAGGATAAAATTTTGAAAAGTAGAAATGAAAAATCCAAAAATCCCTTGTATTTAAAGGGAAAATGGGAAATTTGGAAAAGGGAAAAGGAAAAGAGAATGAGTTTTAAAAAGGGAAAAGGGAGCGGAAAGTAAACGAGTGAAAAATCCCAGGACGGAAAACGGGAAAGAGAAAAAAATAAGAAAATTTCGGAAGAGGGAAAAGGGAAAAAAGGGAAAACTAAGAGGAAATAACGAGGACATTTAATTTTGGAGAATGTTGGTTTTGAATGGGACAGGATGGGTGGTTTGGATTGGACTTGAACAAGTTGGTGTTCCCACCCAATTAAAACCCACCCAATCCTCCGATCAAAAACACACGGCCACACATAAGGCTTGGTTTTGGTTAAAATAAGGAAAATAAGACAGAGAGCGAGAAGGACGAAAATCTTTCTTGCTCTTTTTCTTTACCAATTTTCACTCCTATTTTCCGCTTTTCGTAAGGTTTCATCCGGCTTTTGATAATGATAAAATCATGAAAAGTGAAATTGAAAAAATCCCAAAATCCCTTGTATTTAAAAGAAAAATGGGAAATTTGGAAAAGGGAAAATGAAATTTAGAATGGGTTTAAAAAGGGAAAAAATAGCGGAAAGTAAACGAGTGAAACTTCCAGGACGGAAAACGGGAAAGGGAAAAAAATAAGAAAATTTCGGAAGAGGGAGAAGGTAAAAAAGGGAAAACAAAGAGGAAAATTGGATTTGGAAGATGATTGATTTGGATGGGACAGGATGATGAAATTTAATTGGTCTTGAACAAAAATGAGAAGAGCCGAAAACCTAGCAACCATGCGGGTTTCCGACTCTTTTTTGCCGAAAGTGTACCGAAAACGTACCGTTTATATTTTTTCTGCCTCTTTTTCCACATTTTCGAGCTTCGAGGACAAGGCCGATAAGTCTGACATTCCAGGAGCCGGAATCACCGCAAGATCACTGCTTGAAATGCGGTTTAGGTCTGTGGCCAGGGATTTCATTTTGTTTGGATATAGGTGTGAATATGTAGCCATAGCCACCTCGACGGTATTCCCCAGACGTTCCGCAACGGCGACGATGGAATAACCGAGTTCGACCATCAGCGCAGCATGGGAGTGACGCAGGTCATGCACCCGGATCGACGCCAGGCGGTAATAGACCGTGGCATAGTTTAAGATCGCGGATAGCTGGTTGTTGATGGAGCGAAGATAGGTATCCGAATATGGCCTCCCCTTTTCTTATCTTTGCATGCAAGCACAATAATCTCCAAAACAATCCTTGAGATGATAAGGTCCATTATCGGTCATAAGGCCACAGCTCCGTGCTTCAATTAAACTTTTTCTTTGAAGTTAGTATAGTATGGTGCAATAGGAATAGTAAGAGAAACTAAAACAAGAAAAGTTAAAATAAACAACTGTCCAAACAGAACAAACACCATAATTTCCTAAAGAGGAATGAGCGGCTTTCATAGGTGAGAGACTGGTGCAGTGCCGAAAAAGGATGCCTGCCAGAACAATGAAAGCAGAGCAATGGGGGGATTATGCGGAAATTGAACGCAGAATTGCAGAAACAGAGGCATCTGATGGCTGATGGGCATGTGAGTGCTATATTTTCTGTAAAAAGCGATAGGCAAGACTTGAAAGTTTAAATGTGAATATGTATAATCAATTATAAACAAGAATAAATAATTAAAAACAAATAAACAGGAGCAACAAAGATATGTTCATGGAGGAAAGGCAAAGAGATATTGTAAACAGAGTCAATGAGACAGGAAGAATTCTGGTATCTGAAATTCAAACACGATATCAGATATCCGCAGATTGTGCCAGAAGAGATTTGCGTGTACTGGAAAGCAGAGGCCTGCTGCAAAGAACGCATGGAGGTGCTATTGCAGCAAAGCCAAAAGGAACGTATCCGGATGCAGCCTATAACCCAAAAGATTTACCGGAAATAAAAAAGAACTACTTGGCTGTTGCAAAACGAGCAGTCGAATGTATAGAAGAGCATAATGTAATTTATATTACTACATCATCAGTAGGATATTATATGGCCATGAATTTGCCTGACAACTTGAAGATAACTGTTTTAACAAACTCTGTCACAATAGCAGATGTTCTTCGAAAAAAAGAAAATATTTCTGTTATTCTTCTGGGCGGAGAAATGTCCCATAGGGGACATTGTCATGATTACTATACGATACAAATGGTGAAAAATATACGGACAGATAAAGCTTTTTTATCCCATTCAGCGTTATCTGTGGAGTTTGGTGCATCCATACATAATAGTGCGGGCGTAGAGTTTGGAAAAGCAGTTATGGAGAATAGCAGTATGAATATAGGACTGTATCCGTCTGAAAAAATAGGGAAATCATCTATTCACTCTGTATGCAAAATAGATGCGTATGATTTGCTGATAACTGATAACGATGTTTCTGAGGATTTTTTGTCTCAAATGGATGAAATAGGGATCAATTATATTGCAGTTGAGGTTTAAAAATGTATTGTATATTAGTGACCGGGATTCCAGCAGCAGGAAAAAGTACAAAGGCAGCATTTTTGGCGGAACATTTCGGATTACCTGTTATCTCAAAAGATAAAATTAAAGAGTTCATGTATGATGATATAGGGTTTTGTTCCAGAGAAGAAAAAGTTAAACTGGGTATCGCCAGTATGAATATCATGTATTATATGGCGGCAGAGTTAATGAAAAGTAATCAGCCATTTATACTTGAAAATAATTTCGAAAAAATATCTAGGGAGCCTTTAATACAAATTCTTGAAAAATATTCATATAAAGCGATTACTGTAACATTGACAGGAAATTGTTCGAAAATATATGAGCGTTTTACAGAGAGAAATAGCAGTCCGGACAGACATAGAGGTCATGTTGTCAATGACTGTTATCCCGAAAAAACTCCAAATAAAGATATTAACCCCATTTCATATGAAAACTTTGTGAGTGGAATTATTGATAGAGGGATGGACAGTTTCGAGGCGAATGGCCCAGATATTGTTGTAGACACAACAGATTTTAATGACCTACATATAGAGACGCTGATAGAGGAGATAAATAGTTATAGAGAGGAAATGTTATATGGTTGATGCCCATGTTCATTTGGAAAAAGGAAGCTATTGTATTGAATGGATTCAAGAATTTATACAGTATGCTTTAGCAAGAGATATTAACGAAATTTACTTTTTGGAGCATACACATATATTTAAAGAATTCTCTAGTTTATATGATGAAATGTCGTGTTATAATGAATATCAAAATAATTGGTATAGAAAAAATATGAAAATGCCAGACCATTAAAAGAGTACATAGATTTCATAGATGATATGAAAAAGGAACATTTTCCAATTAAGATAAAGTTTGGTCTGGAGGTGTGCTATTCATCTGAATATATAAAGGATATCGAAAATATAAAAAATATGTATTCATTCGATTTTCTTGTTGGATCAATACATTTTATTGATGGATGGGCTTTTAGCCATAAAAAACAGCCGTGGAGAAAGGAAAATTACAATTTGAATTGTTTATACAAGCGATATTATGAGCTGATGTATGAACTTGTGGAAAGTAATCTGTTTTCTGGGTTAGCTCATCCGAATTCTTTACAGTGTTTCGGTGCATATCCAATAGGTGATTATGACACTGAATACAGCAGGATTGCGAGAGCATTAAAAGAGAACAATATGTATATTGAAGAGAGTAGTGGGCTAGCAACAAATTATGGTGATACGGAATTAGGCATGAATGGGAAAATGCTAAAGGCTATGATATTGCAAGATGTTCAGATATTAACTGCTTCAGATGCTCATATTCCACAAAATGTCGGAAATTTGATATGTGAAATGAACGATTTAATTGCTAAAGAGAAAAAAAGAATATGGCAGATGAATGATTGTGCAATAGGCATATAAGTCTGACTCGCTGGCTAAAATCCGTGCACACCGCATTTATCAAACGCCAAAATCCCAAAATCCCCCCTGCTTTTAACCTCAAGACCACCCTAAATTCCACCCCAGGCACACCGCATGGCATGCCGCCATCATAAACGGCCCAACAGTCCGCAGCTTATTTTTTATAAGAACCCCAATCACACAGTCTGCTGCCTGCACAACCAGCATCGCCGCAGTAACGGCAGTCAAAATCCCCGGTGCATTTACCCATACAGGTATGGCAGAAGCACACGCTAACGCCAGGCTCCGTGCAAACATATACATGGCATTCACCTGGCCATTGCCCTTTTCCGATATGACAGCTTTCAATGAAAAGCAAACACCGAGGACTGCGCTGACTAAATTTATATATGCATTGAAATCATACATCAATATCTGCCTCCTGCCATAACATAATCAAGTCCTCGTCTTTTTCCTCTGCAATCTTAAATCCAATTTTCCGGTACATTTGAGCCGCATAGTTCGCCTTCTGGACGGAAAGAGAAACGCGGCTGTATCCATGAGATTTTAACAGAGCCAGAATTTCTTCCATCATGGTGGTTCCTATCCCATACCCGCGATATTCCGGATACAGAGAAATTGCCAGGGAAGGAGTTTGACTGTCAATATGCCCGTAATCATTTATAATGCGTGCCCAAACAGCACCGACGATTTTTCCTTCGATTTCTGCTGCCAGCGCGAAATCGCCGTCCAATTCTCCGAAATGGCTGACATAAATCCACAGCTCCGGCGAAAAAATAATATTTCGAGGAGGCGGCTCGGCGCCGTCAGGAATAAAAATAGCCTCGTATAGAAAATCATTCAGGAGTGGGTATTCGTCCGCAGACATTTTTCGTATTATGTATTCCATAGACATATCTTCTCTATTCATGTGAATGCCGCAGGGAGATTCTCCCCTCTGCATTGTAGCACCCCGCAAAGCGTGCGGCAACTAAAATCATCAGGCCGCCGAAATGAAACTAGCAGTTGTATAGATAAACCTTCAATCATGTGGTAAAATCAAAATGCAAAGATAAAAACGCAGTGTAAGAGAAAATCTCTTGCAGAGCCGGTAGGTAGCCCGGCCGCACCGTCAGGTGTAAGTAACCCTCCCTCCTTAGGGTCGTCCATTCTTTGTTCATTACAATCATTTGGCGTGCGTGTGAAGAATAACAAATACCGCGCCAGTGCAAAGTGTTAAGGAGGAATTGCCATGGACAAAGTATCATGCAGATTGACCGTGTTTTTTGAAGCCCCCTTCTGGGTAGGAGTTTTTGAGCGAATATCAGAGGGAGAGCTATCCGTATGCAAGGTTACGTTTGGTGCGGAACCAAAGGATTACGAGGTAGGCATGTATGTGCTGAAAAACTACGGACATCTGAGGTTCAGTCCGGCTGTGGCAGCTGGTGCAAAAGAAGCTGGCCGCAATCCGAAGAGGATCAAGCGGGAAGTACGGAGTCAGGTACAGAATGCAGGGCTCGGTACAAAATCGCAGCAGGCCTTAAAATTGCAGCAGGAGCAGTTGAAAGCTGAGCGGAAGACTGTGAGCCGGGAAAAACGGGAATCAGAAAGAAAACGCCAGTTTGAACTGAAACAGCAAAAGAAGAAGGAGAAGCGCAGGGGCAGGTAAGGCCTGCCCTGGCTTCATCTGAATGAAATGCAGGAACAGCAGGCAGATTTTGGGGAGGTGACGCAGTATGACCTATTTTACATCAGACCTGCACTTTGAGCATGAAAAAATTATAAGGCATACGGGAAGGCCGTTTGGCAGTGCGGGAGAAATGGACAATGCCCTGCTCCGGCGATGGAACCAGACCGTAGGGCCGGGGGATGAGATCTACATTCTGGGCGATGTCACCATGAAAGGCCCGGAATATGCCGCAGAAATTCTGGCGCAGTTAAAAGGCTGGATGTTCGTGCTGTTCCATTATCCGATTGCGGAGTGGAACGGGCATTTAAAGGAAGCATTTGCCTGCATGGGCATCAGCATAACCATGAGGAGTACAATCGAAAGAATCTGGAAGAAAAGCTTCTGTGGTATGACGTGAGAGTGGATGCCAGTGGCATGAAACCGGTTAGCATAGAAACGATAGCAGCTTTTTTTCGTGAGATATAGGGGGAGAGGCTTTTATGATGCCAGTGAGATTCGATGAATATTTGAAAGAGCCAAAAAGCATGGATTTGGAGACAGCCCTACGGCTCCATGATGAAATGCTGGGGGAAATCGGGACAGATCCGGACTCCGTAGAGTTATATGAAGAATTGTGCCGGGCGGCAGCAAGGTACGCGAATTTCCGTGCCTGGTGGCTTTTGTGGGACAAAGAGAAAAAGGCAGAACAGGATGAAGGACGGACAGCGAGCCACAATGCCCTGATCGTAAAATTCAATCAGCTTGCCAGATACCTGAAAATGCAGGGGAAGACGGCAGCATGGAGAGACGAGTTGGGGTATGAGGAAGAGGATTTGTATTTTAGGAAACGCATCGGGGATTTTGGATGTTTTCTTGCGTTTGTCAATGGGGTTCATGCCAGATAGGTCTGGATCAACACGACATTTCCCCTCGCATTGCCTCTCCCCCCAATCCATGCTATACTGAACCTATAAAACCAAAGCCGGAGGCACACCGCATGGACATAACAGAAAAATACAGATCGGATATCGAGGAAATCCTGTCGCACCGGCATGACAACGGTGCGGATTACTGGGCAACACCTGACCGCAGATTGTTAAAAGGCGCGCCCTTCACGACGTTGGAAAGCGTCCTGTATCTGCTGGAGCTGGGGATGCCGTCGGAAGACGAGGTATTGAAAGGCGCTGCCAGCCTGATTTTTGATGCGCGGCGGGAGGACGGCCGGTTTAAAATTTCGCCCTCCGGCGGGATTTACCCATGCCAGACAGCCCTGGCCGCCAATGTCCTGTGCCGCTTGGGGTACGGAAGCGACGAACGTCTTCAGAAGACATTCACATACTTTCTCGATACACAGGAGCCAGACGGCGGCTGGAAATGCAGGAAATACAGCTTTGGTCACGGCGAAGAGACCGAACATTCCACACCCTATACGACCCTGGTGGCGCTGGACATGTTCCGGCACTCCCCGTATTTTGGCCATGATGCCAGGCTGGAAAAAGCTACGGATTTTTTGCTGGAACATTGGGTCATCCGCAGGCCCATCAGCCCCTGCCATTACGGGATCGGAACCAGGTTCATGCAGATTGAGTACCCATTCCGCGGCTATAATCTGTTTTATTATGTGTACGTCCTGTCCCATTATGAAAATGCGAGGAAGGACATGCGCTTTTTGGAGGCCTTTCATGCTTTGGAACAGAAAACAGAAAACGGGAAAATCCCAGTTGAACGTGTAGTCCCGAAGCTTGCAAAGCTCCGGTTTTGCAGGAAAGGGTGTGCGAGCGAGGCAGCCGCAGGGCGCTGGAAGGAAATCCTTAAGAATGTGAAAGGGGATGCCGAATGAACGGCGGATTACTTTTGATTCCGTTTCTTGCAGTCCGTTTTTTGCTTCCGCCGCTTTTTTCAAAGGAAGCACTCCGGCGCGCCGCCTATTTTGCACCGGTGGCGGGCGCGGAACGAACGGCTTATTTTGTGTACCAGATCTCCAACATGGCCGTATTTCTGGCATTATTTTTCCTGAAAATCGAGACCAGGCGTCCATGGCTGCTTTACGGTGGCGCAGCATGCTATCTTGCCGGGCTTTTCCTGTGCGCGGCCGCCCTCATCAGTTTTTCTGTGCCGGATGAGACAGGTTTTAACAGAAACGGCCTTTACAGGTATTCCCGCAACCCGATGTATGCAGCATACTTCATCTGCTTCTTTGGAATGGCACTCTTGCTGAATTCCCTGTTTTTGCTGGTGCTGGTATTCGTCTTCCAGATTTCCGCCCACTGGATCATCCTTTCCGAGGAACGATGGTGCATAGAAAAATTCGGCGATGCGTACCGGCAGTATATGGAAGATGTGGGGCGTTATTTTTCCTATCACAGAAAAAGGAGGACATAAAAAATGGCTGAATCGACGATCCGGGCCGTGCTCCCGGCAGATATCCGCACCGTCTGGGATATTGTCACGAATGTTGACGGCTACACATGGCGCAGCGACTTAGACAGGACAGAGCAGGTGAGCGGCACGCAGTTTGTGGAATACACCAGGGACGGATATCCCACGACCTTTACGGTCACGCGGGAAAAGCCGCAGGAATGCTGGGAATTCGATATGGAAAATACCAACATGAGCGGGCACTGGACGGGGACTTTTATTTCAAAAGGCGGAGAAACAGAAATCTGCTTTACGGAACGTGTGACGGCAAAAAAAATCTTTTTAAAGCCCTTTGTAAAGCGGTATCTGAAAAAACAGCAGGCACAGTTTGTCGCAGATCTGAGGAAAGAAGTGCTGCGGCAGCGATCTGGTTCCTCTTTATAGACGGGCCTTGAATCTGCGGCAGGAGCCGCCTCTCGGGGAATATCATAAAGGAATATCCCACAACCCTTTGACAAAAACATCAAAATGCGCTAGAATATAAATTACCGACATATGTCGGAAACCAACAGAAAAGCTGCAAAAACGGCAGCAGGAGGCAGAACATGGCAAGACCGCCAAGATGCAGACGGGTCTGCAAAGAACCGGCCTGTGAGACATTTTTCCCCGACGGGATCCCCGGCGGGACGGTGATGATGGGGCTGGACGAATATGAGACAATCCGCCTGATTGATTACGAAGAAATGACCCACGAACAATGCGCCGCCCAGATGAATGTTTCCAGAACGACGGTGACGGAAATCTATGAGCGGGCCAGGCGAAAGCTGGCGGACTGCATCGTCAACGGAAAGTGCCTTCAGATTTCCGGCGGGCATTACCGGCTTTGGGGCGGCACACAGCGGCCGGCCGGTGAAATTCATATCGAGAAAAAAGGAGAAAAGGAAATGAGAGTAGCAGTTACCTATGAAAACGGACAGATTTTCCAGCATTTTGGACACACCGAGCAGTTTAAGCTTTACGATGTGGAAAACGGGCAGATTGTCCGGGAACAGGTTGTGGACACCAACGGGAGCGGACACGGCGCTCTGGCCGGCTTTTTAACAGAGTACCAGGTTGAAGTCCTGATCTGCGGCGGAATCGGCGGTGGTGCCCAGAATGCACTGGCGCAGGCGGGGATCCGGCTGTACGGCGGTGTCTCCGGGAGTGCCGACGAGGCCGTGAAAGCCCTTGCGGCGGGAAAACTGGACTATAATCCCGATGTTCAGTGCAGCCATCATGACCACGGCCATGACCATAGCTGCGGTGATCATGTCTGCGGCAGCCATGGCTGCCATCATGAAGCGTAAACGGGAGGAGATTTCCGATGGAAATTTCTGTACGCAAGGCCGGAGATGACGACCTGGACCGGGTGGAGGCGCTTTATAATGAGTTAAATGACTACCTGGCCGTCCACGATAACGGCCCGCGGTGGCGGCGGGAGGTGTATCCGCTCCGTTCCCATGCCGAAGAAGGGCTGGCGTCAAAGAGCCTGTATGTGGCGGAATCCGGCGGGAGGCTGGCCGGCTCTGTGATTTTACTCCAGGAACAGGGGGAGGTTTACCGTCAGGTGCGCTGGCAGACAGATTTTGATGTGCCGGTGGCGGTGGTTCATATTCTGGCGGTGCATCCGGATTTTTTCGGGCAGGGTGTCGGAAAGGCACTTCTGGACTTTGCGGCCGGCTGGGGGCGGCGGCATGGAAAGAAGGCCATCCGGCTGGACACGTATGAGGAAAACTTCCCGGCCATCCGCCTGTATGAAAAATGCGGTTTTAAACGCATGGGCCGGATTGATTTGGGGCTGGAGGAGATCTACGGTCTCAAATGGTATTATGTCTTTGAAAAACTGATTGTGTGAAAAAATGCCCGGACAGGAGAAGATGCGGCCTGTCCGGGCGATTATGTTCTGGGCAGACTTTTGTAAGTCTGCACGCAGACACAGAAACTCTCCCGCGCAGGAAAACCAGGTGTACGGTGTGTGATATTTGTGGTAAAATATTAAGGAGAAAACAACACGCAGGAATACATTTGCCGCACCGCGCGGCATCCGCACGGCGGCCGCAGACCGGCTGGATTCCTGCGGCCGCTGCAATATAAAAAGGGGGCATCTTCATGGAATACGAGCGCAGGCACAAGGAAGCGCATCCGGTTTTGGCGATTTGCTATGATTTTGACAAGACCCTGTCGCCCGATGACATGCAGGCACAGGGCTACATTCAATCTATGGGCTATGACGTGAGCCAGTTCTGGAGCGAATCCAACCAGATGGCTGTGGACAATGATATGGACAACAATCTGGCTTACATGTATAAAATGGTGCAGGAATCGGAAGGGAAAATTATTTTCAACAGAGAAAAGCTGGCGGAATACGGCTCTCATGTCAAGCTGTACCGCGGCGCTGCGGAATGGTTTGAGCGGATCCGCGCCTACGGGCGGGAGCGGGACGTGATCGTCGAGCACTATATTATTTCCTCAGGACTCAAAGAGATGATCGAGGGGACGGACATTGCAAAGAGCGGCGCCTTTGAAAAAATCTATGCCAGTTCCTTCTATTATAATGAGCGCGGCGTGGCGAAGTGGCCGGCCCAGGTGATCAACTACACGAGCAAGACCCAGTTTTTGTTCCGCATTGAAAAAGGCGTGCTGGACATCAACGATCCCGGCGTCAACGAATATTTTCCGCCGGATAAGATGCGGGTGCCGTTCCGGAACATTGTGTACATAGGCGACAGTGACACGGATATCCCGTGCATGAAGCTGGTAAACGCATACGGCGGCCATTCCATCGGCGTCTATGACCCGGATACCAGGGATAAGAAAAAAGTGTTCAAGATGCTGCGGGACAACAGGATCCGTTATTTTGTCCCGGCCGACTACTCGGAAGGCACGGAATTAGACGGCCTCGTGAAATCCATCATCGACAAGACGGCCGCCTATGAGGTGCTGGAGAACCAGCATTTTAAGAATCTGAATGAGGCAAGCGCCGCGAGGGGAGAAACGTAAAGGCCGGAAAATTTTTCTTGACTTTTCACTTGTCACAGCATATAATAAAAATAGAACATATGTTCTGAATAAGAGCCTGAAAACGACTGCCGCCCATGATTTCACAGGAGGTTCTATGGAAGAAAGAAGCTATCTCTGCATTGACCTGAAAAGCTTTTATGCCTCCGTGGAGTGCCTTGAACGGGGGCTTGACCCGCTGACGACAAATCTTGTGGTTGCCGACCCGGAGCGGACGGAAAAGACAATCTGCCTTGCCGTCTCCCCGGCCATGAGGCGTCTTGGAGTGCCCGGGCGCTGCCGTGTCTTTGAAATTCCGGCGGATATCCCGTACATTATGGCGCCGCCCCGGATGCAGCTCTATATCGACTATTCTGCCGAAATTTACAGTATCTACTTAAAATATATCGCAAAAGAAGACATCCATGTGTACAGCATCGACGAGATCATTGCCGATGCGACGGAGTATCTGGGAATGTACCGCATGACGGCGCGGGAACTTGGTATGACGATCATGGAAGACATCCGTCAAAACACCGGAATTACCGCAAGCTGCGGGATTGGAACGAATATGTATCTGGCGAAGGTGGCCCTGGATATTACGGCAAAGCATACGCCGGACAGAATCGGGATCCTGGATGTGGATTCCTACCGCAGGACGCTCTGGGACCATAAGCCGATTACGGATTTCTGGCGGATCGGAAAGGGGATTGCAGGCCGCCTGGAACAGTGCGGCATTTCTACAATGGGACAGCTTGCCCATGCAGACGAGGATATGCTGTACCGCATGTTCGGTGTGGATGCGGAGCTGATGATTGACCATGCCTGGGGAGAGGAAACGGCGCGGATGGAAGACATCAAGGCCTATAAGTCCAGGACAAACTCGATCTGCGGCGGTCAGGTTTTGGGATGCGATGCCGATTATGAGGGCGGGCGGCTCCTTGTGAAGGAAATGGCTGATATGATGAGCTTGGAGCTGGTGGAAAAGGGGCTGGTGACGGATTCCCTGACGCTCCATGTCGGCTACAACAGCCGCCTGGCGGCAAAACCGGCCCATGGAACCATCCATATGACGGTGACAACCAGCTCTGCGAAGAAGCTGATGGAGTACGCCGGCCGGCTGTACGACAGGATCATTGACAGGGAGCTCCCGATTCACCGGATTACGCTGACCTTTAATAACGTGGTGGATGAGGAATTCCGCCAGTACGACATGTTTACGGATCCGGCGGAACTGGAGCGGGAGAACCGCCTCCAGAAGGCCATGCTTGATATTAAGGAAAAGTTTGGAAAAAATGCAATCTTAAAAGGCATGAATCTCCAGGAGGGCGCGACGGCCAGGGAAAGGAACCGGCAGATCGGAGGGCATAAAAGTGGTGAGTGAGACAGAAAAAGACACATACTATATAAGGCCGGAGCGGGTGCCTGGACGGCCGCAGATGACGAGAGAGGAGCGGGCAAAGCAGTTTATGCCTTTTGCGGCGTTAAAGGGATATCCGGCAGCCCTGCGGAAAAAAGAGAAAATTGTCGTTCCCAAAGCAGAGCTTTCCGAGGAACAGGCAGGCCTTTTGGACAGGAAGCTGCGCTGTGTGGAAAAAAATGATATGGTGTCGGTGATCTATTTCTGCCGGGAAGAGTATCTGAAGGTGACGGGAATGGTATCCCGCATGGATCAGACGGCCAGGATTTTAAAAGTCGTCAATACCAGGATCCCGTTTGACGATATTTACGATATTGCCGTGGAAAAAGCAGGCGCAGAGCCGAGAGAATCTTCGGGAGGCTGACAGGCAGATGAAATATCTGAAATCCTTCTGCTTTGTGAGGCAGGAGCAGGAATTTAATTTCTTTATGGGAATCCGGAGGACGTGTTACGACAGCTATTATCCGTTCCAGGTGCTTTCCAGGATTGGATTCGCGCGGATCGACTTCGAGCCGGTGACAATTTTATACGGCGGAAACGGCACGGGAAAAAGCACGGCTCTCAATGTTATCGCGGAAAAGCTGAACCTGAAGCGCGATGCGCCTTACAACCGCTCCAATTTTTTCGAGGATTATGCAGATCTGTGCGAGTACGAGACATGCTCTGTGATTCCAAAAGAAAGCCGGATTATCACAAGCGACGATGTGTTTGACTATATGCTGGATATGCGGGCCTTAAACGAAGGGATCGACCGGAAGCGGGAAGAAGTGTTTGAGGAGTACCTTGATGCAAAATATTCCAAATTTCGCTTCCGCTCCATGGAAGATTACGACCGGCTGAAGCAGGTGAACCTGGCGCGGCGGAAAACCCAGTCGAAATATGTCAGGGAGAACCTGATGGACAATGTGCGGGAGCGTTCCAACGGAGAGAGCGCGTTTCTTTACTTTTCAGAACGGATCAGGGAGAACGCCCTGTATCTGCTGGACGAGCCGGAAAACAGCCTGTCGGCAGAGCGGCAGAGGGAGCTATCCCGGTTTATCGAAGATTCGGCCAGATTCTTCGGCTGCCAGTTTGTGATTTCCACCCATTCTCCGTTTATGCTGTCAATGAAGGGAGCCAAAATCTATGACCTGGATGAGAATCCGGTGGATGTGAAGCGGTGGACAGAGCTTGGAAACGTGCGGGAATACTTCTCATTTTTTAAGGAACATGAAAAGGAATTTGAGAAATAAAGCGGTTTTACGTGGATTATAGATTTCTTTTACGCCTGAATGATAGAAAAAAGCCGAAAAAAGGAGTAAGGTAGCAATGAACAGAAAAAATATGGAAAATAAAGGAGGAGTTCGTTGACGTATAAGGAAATGAAAAAGAATGAAGAAGTTCTTGCATATTTAAAGAAAGGAAATGAAAACCTGGGAGTCCTGGGCTTTACCGATCATTCCAAGGCGCACTGCACCGTAGTGGCAGAGCGGGCGGAGCTGATTCTCCGGTCACTTGGATATTCGGAGCATGATGCAGAACTTGTAAAGATCGCCGGCTTTATGCACGATATGGGAAATGCCGTTAACAGGAGCCGCCATGCGGAATACGGCGCACTTTTAGCAGACAGGATTTTATCCGGGACGGATATGCCCGTGGAGGACAGGGTAACAATCGTGGCGGCCATCGGCAATCACGATGAATCGACAGGAGGGGCAGTGGATGCCATTTCCGCGGCGTTAATTCTGGCTGATAAAACAGATGTGCGAAGGAACCGGGTGCGTACCAAGGAAAAAGGCAGCTTTGATATCCACGACCGGGTCAATTACGCCGTGACAGAGGCGAAGCTGAAGGTCAATGCGGAAAAGCAGGTGATTACGTTGAACCTGAAAATTGACGAGGAAATCTGTTCCATGCTGGAGTATTTTGAAATTTTCCTGGGACGGATGCTGATGTGCCGGAGAGCGGCAGAAATGTTGGGCGTCAAATTTAAGATGACGGCAAACGGAAGCAAGGTCGTCTAAGGACGGAAGCTTACAAAAGAAAATACAGGCAAACGATACGAAAGCGGCGAAACGCAAAAATCAAAAGAAAGGCGTGACGGCGTTTTTTTGTATCTTTGGCGCTGTGTCAATGGACGGAATCAATATTCCGGGACAGGGCTGCGATAACGCAGCACGGCCCCGGAAAGCGCCGAAACGGGCGCTCCCGGGGCCGCAGGGAAAAGTGATTTGGTTTACAATTTCATCATTCCCGTGGCAGCCGAGTGATAGATCGGCTTCCATTCCACCCTGCGGACGAGGGCGGACAGAGAAATCGGGATATACGTGAACATGAAAAGCGGGAAAGTAAACAGGTAAACCAGTTTTTTCCACGCCGGCGCCTGAATCTGCCGCCATTCACAGAGCACGGTAATGAGGCCGTAGACAAAAAGGCCGGCATAAAATTTCCATACGGCCGCGAATATGAAGCCAAAGGACATGTCAAGGATCCTGGCGGCAATGTGCGGCGGCTGTGTCAGGCAGACAAGGCAGAGGAAGCCGTTGAAGGCAATGGTTAAAAGCGTCAGCAGCATTCCGGGAGCCACCGTCATGAACATGTCATAGCAGGACCAGCCCTGGCGGTCAAAGCGCAGGCAGTTTTTTAAAAGTGCCAGGCTGTACTTGGCATCCACCTGATAAAAGCCCTTGGACCACCGCAGCCTTTGATCCCAGGACTGGCGGAAGGTGGTGGGCTGTTCGTCGTAGACCACAGCTTTACCGCAGTATCCGATTCGGTAGCCCTTGATGGCACTGTCCACGGAAAACTGGATGTCCTCCGTGAGAAGATAAAAGGGCCAGCCGCGGTTTTCCCGGATCACGCGTCCGGAAACAAGGAAGCCGGTGCCGGAAATGTGGCAGTTGGTTCCGAGAAGCATCCGCGGGAGGTTCAAAAGCCTGGCCTCCCGGAGGAACCAGATGGAATATCCGGCGGAGATCCAGTTGCTGCCGAAATTCTTGGAATTGCGGTAGCAGGTCAGGACATCGTATTTGCCGGTATCGAAGGTCTTATTCATTTCGGCCGTGAAATCCGGGTCAATCAGGTTGTCGGCGTCGAAGACAAAGTAGCCGTCGTAGTCATCGCGCCCGTCCATGCTCAGATGGTGGAAAAAATAATCCAGCGCATAGCCTTTGCCGCGCTGTGTCTGGTTCTCGCGCTCATAGACTCTGGCGCCGGCCTCTCTGGCGATCCTGGCCGTCTCATCTGTGCAGTTGTCTGCGATGACATAGACATCCAGAAGCCCCTTCGGGTAATTCTGGTTTTTCAGGTTCCGGACAAGTTCGCCGATGACGGCCTCCTCATTCCTTGCTGGAATAATGGCGGCGAACCGATGGAAGCGGGAAGGCGCGTGTTCCTTCCTGGTTCTTCTTCCGTGCACCAGCCCGATCACCAGATAGACGAGCTGGTAAAAGTAGGCGGCAGTCAGGATGACTGCAATCGCCAGGTTAAACCACTCTGTAAATTGAATCAGTTTCATAATACTCACCTTTTATGATTGTTTCAGCTTTCCGGCAAAACGCCGGTTCCCCGTCCGGCGGGAGCGGGAAATGCATTCCGTGAAAAACAGCCTTTCACAGCAAAAGCACATATTTAGATGTTCCCATATCATAGCATATTTCTGGATGATTTCAACGGGGTTCACAAAATATTCAAGAAGTTTATAGAATTCTTTCTAATTCGTAAGAAATTGTAAAGGAAAAATTGTGGTATTTTTTTGCAAACCATAAGAATAAATTGCAGGCGAACAGAATACAAGCGCAAAAAGTGAGAAATCCGGCGGCTCCTTTGGCACTGTATCAGTAAAAACAGACAAAAATTGCAGGAAGCCTAAAATGTCCCGGTGTCTGCCAGAGAATAAAATGCGAATCCGAGCCAGACTGCGGTACCATGTTGAATCCCGGCAAGTTTTATGATATACTGGGAACACTTCCAGAAAACGGCAGACAGGAGATATTTCATGGAAAAGGAAGAGATCAGAAGAGAATTTTGGGAACGGCTTAAGACGGCGGAAAAGGTGCTCATCGGCATCGGAAAAGAGTGGGACACCGGGAGCGGAAAGAGCCGGGATGAAGTAAAAGCGGCGGCTGAATCGTTGAAAAAAGTGACAGGCGGAAAGGATTGTTATGTAATTACCACGTTAAGCGGCGATGCCCTGGACGCCCTGGAACCCTTCGCCGGTCATATGGCGGCGCCTCTCGACGTATCTTTAACGGAAGAACAGTGGGATGCCTATATGAAATGGCTGTCTTTTACGCTGAACAGGAATACGCTGCTTCTGGAACTGGGAGAAGATTTTTCTCATCCGTCCCTGATCCGCTTCCCCTTTGAAAAGACGGCGATGCTGAATCAGAAGGCGTTCCTTTTCCGGGTCAATCAGAAGTTCTGCCAGATCCCGGAAACCCTGAAAGGAAAGGCTGTCTCCGTCCCGGAGGATTCTGCGGCGTTTGCCGCCGGTCTTTTGGAAGAGCAGGGCTGACGGAAGAAGGAACGGAATAAGAATAGAGAAACAACGGAGGAAACACATGGCAGCGATCAGCAACGACTGGCTGGAACCCATACAGGGGGAATTCCGGAAGCCATATTATAAGAAACTGTACGAAACGGTAAAGCACGAATACGAAACGAGGGCCGTTTATCCGGCGCCGGATGATATTTTCAATGCCTTTGCGTTTACGCCCCTTTCCAAGGTAAAGGCAGTTATCCTGGGACAGGACCCGTACCATGAGCCGGGACAGGCGCACGGCCTCTGCTTTTCTGTCAAACCGGATGTGCAGATTCCGCCGTCCCTGGTAAATATCTACCAGGAACTCCACGAGGACTGCGGCTGCTATATTCCCAACAACGGCTACCTGAAAAAATGGGCGGATCAGGGAGTCCTCCTTTTAAATACGGTTCTCACGGTGCGCGCCCATGCGGCCCATTCCCATAAGGATATCGGATGGGAGACATTTACGGACGCGGCGATCCGGATTTTGAACGAGCAGGACAGACCCATGGTGTTTATCCTTTGGGGAAAGCCGGCGCAGAGCAAGAAGGTGATGCTGACGAATCCGAAGCACCTGATCCTGGAAGCGCCGCACCCAAGCCCGCTGTCCGCTTACCGCGGCTTCTTCGGAAGCAGGCCCTTCAGCAAGACGAACAAATATCTGAAGGAAAACGGCCTGGAGCCCATCGACTGGCAGATTGAGAATATCGGATAAGGAGAAAAAGAATGAATGCGTTTGTTGAATTCCTGAAAGTAGTGGTGATGGGCCTTGTTGAGGGCTTTACCGAATGGCTGCCGATCAGCAGCACAGGCCACCTGATTCTTGTGGAAGAGATTGTAAACATGAACGTGTCGGAAGATTTTATGAACGTCTTCCGCGTCGTGATCCAGCTCGGCGCCATCTTGGCTGTCGTTGTCCTCTATTTTCGCAGGCTGAACCCCTGGGACAGGGAAAAAAAGGAGCCTCAGAGGCGCGCCACCTGGCATTTGTGGTTTAAAATCATCGTTGCCTGCCTTCCGGCGGCTGTTGTGGGGCTTCTCCTCGATGAGTTTCTTGATACATACCTGATGAACCCGTATGTGGTAGCTGCGATGCTGATTATATACGGCATCCTGTTTATCGTTCTGGAAAAGCACAACGAATATGTGGACTTTCCGATTAAAAAGGTTTCCCAGATCAGCTACCTGAATGCGTTTTACATCGGGCTGTTTCAGCTTCTGGCGCTGATTCCCGGTACCTCGCGGTCAGGCGCGACGATTCTCGGAGCCATGCTGCTCGGCTGTTCCCGTACGGCGTCGGCGGAATTCACCTTCTTTCTGGGAATTCCGGTGATGTTTGGCGCCAGCCTTTTAAAGGTGATCCATTACGGCCTGAACTTCCCGGCCATCGAAATTTTCTATCTGATTGCCGGAATGGTGATCGCTTTTGTGGTTTCGATGTATTCCATCAAATTCCTGATGGGCTATGTGAAGCGCCATGATTTCCGGTTCTTCGGCTATTACCGGATTATCCTGGGAATTATCGTTATGGTTTACTTTGGCCTGTCGGCCTTGTTAGCTGCATAAATCCTAAAAAATGTCTCTTTCCTGCGCTTTTTTCATTTTTCACATATCGGTGCGAGATTTATCACACTTTAGTCACAATTCCCTGATAGACTATGCATCAGAAAGAAGGAAAAAAGATTTAACGCAATCGTAAGGAAGGAGACTTTTTTATGTACGATGAAAATAAATGGAATCAGGAAAATGAAAATAAAACCGCAGAAGGCGGGAATACCGGAGCAGAGGAGAGCGGAAGAAACCAGGTATTCGGGACGCTCTCATACGGGAGCCAGGAGACGCAGGAAGGACAGAGCACCCAGAACAGCAGCCAGTCCTATCCGGGAAGCCAGAGCACCCAAAACAGCAGCCAGCCCTATTCCGGAAGCCAGGGCACTCAGAACAGCAGTCAGCCCTACCCTGGAAGCCAGAACGCCCAGAACGCCGGATCCAATCCGCAGCCTGGCTATCAGAGAAATCCGTATCAGAACCAGAACGGACAGAACCGGAATCCATATGCCGGCCCGTATCCCTATCAGGGACAGAATTATTATTACGGCCAGGCGCCGCAGGACAACCGGAGCAATAACGGCGGTCATCGCCAGCCGAAGAAAAAATCCTATGTAAAAACGACAGCCCTTGTGACGGCAGCGGCCCTTTTATTCGGCGTCGTATCCGGCGGCACCATGTTCGGTGTCAACCGGGCGGCGGAGCTTCTGTTCCCGCAGCCGGAGGAGACGGCCCCGGTGAGCCTGTCGACAACGCAGACCGTTGCCCCGGCCCAGTCCACTTCCGCCGCTGACTCCAATGGCGTCATCATTGAGGACGTATCACCGATTGTAGAAGCGGCCATGCCGTCGGTCGTTGCCATTACCAACACAATGCTGTACCAGAACAATACCTGGTTTGGTGCGACGCAGACCTACGAGGTTCCGAGCAGCGGCTCCGGCATTATCGTAGGGCAGAACGATACGGAACTTCTGATTGTGACAAACAACCATGTGATCGAAGATTCCACAAGCCTTCAGGTTACATTCATTGACGAGAGCACCGTAGATGCGGCCGTAAAGGGCACAGACTCCGAATCCGACCTGGCAGTCATCGCCGTTCCCCTTGACAGCATTTCGGCCGATACGAAGTCCCAGATTAAAGCGGCGACCATGGGCGACTCGGACTCCCTGAAAATGGGCCAGGGCGTTATCGCCATCGGCAATGCCCTTGGACTTGGCCAGAGCGTAACCGTCGGCCATGTGAGTGCACTGAACCGTGAAATCAACGTGGATGGTTTAACAAAGACCGTCATCCAGACGGATGCGGCCATCAACCCCGGCAACAGCGGCGGCGCACTGTTAAACGCCCAGGGCGAACTGATCGGCATCAACGAAGCCAAATACGCATCTACGGATGTTGAGGGCGTCGGCTATGCGATCCCGATTTCCCTTGTGAAGGACACCATCGAAAACCTGATGAATAAGACTACAAAGGTAGAGCTTCCGGAAGAAGAACAGGGCTACCTTGGAATCCAGATCCAGAACATCAATTCCGCGACCTCCCAGATGTACGGGATGCCGGAAGGCGTCTATGTCTATAAGATCACGGAGAATTCGGCGGCGGCCAACTCGGATCTCAGGGAAAAGGACATCATCACGAAATTCGACGGCGAGACGGTACACTCTTACGCAGATCTGACAGAGCTTCTGACGTATTACAAGGCAGGCTCGACCGTGACCCTGACCGTACAGCGTCTGGAAAATGGCGAGTACACGGAAAAAGAGGTAGAAATCACTTTGATGAACCGTCCTGTGGACGAACAGGATCCGGGAAGCATCCAGGGATAAAAGACAGGAAGGAACAAAAAATCCAGAAAGCCCGGCAGGCATGCAGACGGCATGTCTGCCGGGCTTTGGCTTACGACATGCTTCGTCGCAGAAACACAGCCATGCAATTCATCATTGACCGGCCCATTTTCCGCGTCTGCCACTTGCGGCGGCATGTAAAATGCTATATAATAATTCCTTGTATGGAAACAGAGAAAAGAAGTGAACACCTGCGGCCGGGAAACTGCCATGTGAAAGCCCCGGCGGCTGAAAAATAAGGAGAAAAATTTGGACGACAGAGAAAAAAACACATCAGGACATGACGACAGTGAATATGAGAAGGTCTGCTATGTGTGCAGGCGGCCGGAAAGCAAGGCCGGAAAGATGATTACGATGCCTCCCGGCATCGACATCTGCCGCGACTGTATGCAGAAAGCCTTTGACACCGTGACGAAAAGCGGCATGGATTTTTCCAAATTCTCGGGAATCCCGGCCAGCCAGTTCTGGCAGACGCCGTCAGGCACTCCGGCCAAAGAGGAAAAGCCGGAACATACCGAGGAAAAAAAGCCGGTTCCCGCTGCAGAAAGCAGCGAAACAGGTGAGGTGCCGGAGGAAGAAACCGCCGCGGAGACAGAAAAAGAGGAAAGCGAAGAACAGAGCCCGTTTTCCGGAGCTATCCCCTGGGGGAACATGGGATGGGGGATCCCCTTCGGCCAGCTTGATCTGGGCGGCATCCCCGGCAGGAAACGCGTAAAAAAGAAAAGCGGCGGGAAAAAGAAGGAGCTCTTTAAGCTCAGTGAAATCCCGGCGCCCCATGTCATAAAGGAACAGCTCGACGAATACGTGATCGGCCAGGAAAAGGCGAAAAAGGTGATTTCCGTGGCCGTCTACAACCACTATAAGCGTGTCTTCGACCGGACATCGCCGGACGCCGAAAAATACGGAAAAGATGTGGAAATCGAAAAATCCAACATCCTGATGATCGGCCCGACGGGAAGCGGAAAGACATACCTTGTAAAGACTCTGGCGAAGCTTCTCCACGTGCCCCTCGCCATCGCCGACGCCACCTCCTTAACTGAGGCCGGCTACATCGGCGACGACATCGAGAGCGTGATTTCCAAGCTTCTTTCCGCGGCAGACAATGACGTGGAAAAGGCGGAGATGGGCATCGTCTTCATCGACGAGATCGACAAGATTGCCAAGAAAAAATCCACCAGCACCCGCGACGTCAGCGGCGAATCGGTGCAGCAGGAGCTTTTAAAGCTTTTGGAGGGCGCAAAGGTGGAGGTGCCGGTGGGCACGAACCAGAAGAACGCCATGACGCCCATGGAGACCGTGAACACGGACAACATCCTCTTTATCTGCGGCGGGGCGTTCCCGGATCTGGAAAATATCATCAAGGAGCGGCTGACGGAGCATTCTTCCATCGGCTTTGAGGCTGACTTAAAGGACAAATATGACAGCGACCCGGACATTCTCTCCAAAGTGACAAACAAGGATTTAAGAAATTTCGGCATGATTCCGGAATTTCTCGGGCGCCTTCCCGTGACGGTGACGCTCCAGGGCCTCACGAAGGAGTTCCTGGTGCGGATCTTAAAGGAGCCGAAGAATGCCATCTTAAAGCAGTACAAGAAGCTTCTGGAGATGGATGAGGTTCATCTGGAATTTGAGGACGACGCGCTGGAATGGATCGCAGAGCAGGCCCTTAAAAAGGAAACCGGCGCCAGGGCCCTGCGGGCAATCATCGAGGAATTCATGCTGGACATCATGTACCAGATCCCGAGGGACCCCGACATCGGTTCGGTGACGATTACCCGCGCCTATCTGGAAAACAGAGGCGGCCCGCGTATTGAAATGCGCGGCGCAGAGCTCCCCGCGCAGACGGCTTCAGGCTCTTACACTTAAAAATGCCTGGTACAAATCCAGCGTCCCGTATCCGAACTCCCTGTTCGGGTATGGGATCGCTGGATTTCTTTGTGCGCCGCGGGTTAAGTAGGTCTTTACGACAGACGTTGTCATGAACGGCTCATTCTGTTCCAGGATGCCCCAGGACATGAGAACGGCCGCGGCGCCTGCCACATGGGCGGCGGCCACGGAGGTACCGGTCATCCGCGTGGTCGGAAGGACGCCGGAGACGGCCGCCCCCTGGACGTCGACGCCGGGCGCCGCCAGATCCGGCTTTATGAGACCGCTTCTCGTGTAGCCGCGGCTGGCGTGGATATAGAGGCTGCGCCTGGAATGGTCGTAGGCCGTGACCGTAATGGGAAACTGGGCGTTTCCGGGATCCGTAAGCGTCGTGTTGGGATCCGGGCTCAGAAAATACGTGGAGTCGGAGACGAAGCCGCGGCAGGGGAGCCAAATGTGGAACACGCCCTGGAAATACAAGGTATTGTAAACCCGGATGTGCCAGATCCCGGGGAGCGGGTCCAAAAAGCGCATAAAAATAAGCTGGCTGCCGGTGACAATGTCTGCAATCCGGTAATAGACGGTAATTTCCGTCTGCTCTAAGAGAAAGGAAATCCGGTTTTCTCCCGAAGGGGAGACAGGGAGCCGTTCCACTACCTCGCCGGTGGGCGAGACAAAGCCGACGGAATACACCTCGGCGTCGTAGGCCCACAGCTCCATGCAGAAGCCGCGCTCGCCATCGCCGACGCGAAGCTCCACATCCTGAAATTCCTGACCGGGTGTGACGTTCCCAAGATAATGATGGCCAAAGCCGGTTTCGTTGCCGGCGGCCGTGACGACACAGATGCCGAGGGTGTTGCTGATGGATTCCAGGTAGAGACCGAGAGGTGCCTTCCCGTCGTGGCTCCCCTGGTTGGTGCCGATGCCAAGGCAGATGACGAGCGGCCGGCCCAGGCGCCGGGCCAGGTTTACGAGATAGGATACGCCCATCATGATATCGTTTTCCTGATAGGCATGGGCATCCTCCCGGATCAGGAAGAAATCCCGCAGGTACCGCTTGGCCGGCTTCAGCTTGACGGCGGCAAGGATGGCCTTCGGCGCAGCGCCGGTGAAATCGTCGTCCTCGGAGACGTTTCCGGCTGCGATGGAGGCAAGGAACGTGCCGTGGCCGATGGTGTCGGCTTCCGGGACGATGGAGGACGGGTTATCGGAACTGAGAGCTTCGTTGATCTGGGCCCTTGTGTAGAGTGTCCCGTAGAGCGGGGAGAAATAAGTCCCCTCAAAGCCGTCGCCAAATCCTGCCGTCTGATCCCAGATTTCCTCGATTCGGGTAGTGCCGTCCGGGTTTAAAAACAGGGGATTTTCATAGTCAATGCCTGTGTCGACGAAGCCGATGATGACGCCTTCTCCCTGGTTCCCAAGACTCGGGGAGCGGGCGGCTGTCAGGATGCCGGACGCCTCCATGCTTGTGGAATCCAGAAGGGAATAGAGCTTCGGGATTCCGGAATAGGTATAAGTGGACAGCGTCAGCGGGAGAAGAGGCTCCAGGGGAAGATAGACGACGGCAAACTGCTCGTTTACGAAGTCAATGCAGTCGGTGGGATAGCCGTTTAAAAAGTCCCTGGAGGGTATGTAATAGCGGGTGATGAAATCGGCATACGCTTCCGATGCCACGTTTTCCGTACATGCCATTTTGATACTCCAAGAGAAACTTGCTTATACTATATGAAGAAATCGGCGGTCGGGTGCATGGATCCGATGGAAAAACATGGACTTGACAGGGAAAATAGTGTAAGATATAGAAAAAGCTTCCATAACCGGAAAGGAGTCAAACAATGATTGGATTTTTGGGACTTGGCACGACGCTTGCATTTCTGGATCTGGCTGTGAAAAATCAGATTGAAGCGCAGGAGCCCGGAGAGTTTCCGCGGGAACTTGCCGGGACAAAAGGGAAAATAAAGCTTTACAGAAATCACAACGCCGGATTTTCCTTCGGCGTGTTAAAGGACAACCGGGAGCTTGTGGAGACGGTGCAGCTATCGGCGCTTTCGGCGGCGGCCGGAGCCTGGGCCTGGATGCAGGGAAAGCGCGGAAACCTCCTGGAAAAGCTGGCTTTTACGCTGTTTCTTGCCGGCGGCGCCAGCAATTTTTACGACAGGAAAAAACGCGGATATGTGGTGGACTATTTTAGCATCCAGTGGAAATCTCTCAAAAAAGTGGTGTTTAACCTTGGGGACATGTTCATTTTCCTCGGCTCGGCGCTCCTTGTGATTTCCCAGGCGGCAGAAATCTTTAAGAAAAACTAAGAAAAAGGACGCGTTTACTTTTTTCGGGGGATATAGTAAAATAAGCGGAAGAAACCGGAAGCGGAGGAACACATGAAAAAGTATGATTATGTGCTGGCAGGCAGCGGCCTGTTCGCAGGAGTATTTGCGTATTTTGCAAAAAAAGAGGGAAAGACCTGCCTGGTGGTGGAAAAGCGCGGCCACCTTGGCGGAAACATTTACTGTGAGGACATCGAGGGCATCCATGTCCATAAATACGGCGCCCATATTTTCCACACCAGCGACCGTGAGGTCTGGGATTTCGTCAACAGCCTGGTGGAATTTAACCGGTACACCAACAGCCCGGTGGCAAACTACAAGGGCGAGATGTACAACATGCCTTTCAACATGAACACGTTCAGCAAAATGTGGGGAATTTCCACGCCCGACGAGGCGAAAGCCATCATAAAGGAACAGAGAAAGGTCATCAAGGGCGAGCCGAAGAACTTAGAGGAGCAGGCCATCAGCCTGGTGGGAACCCATATTTACCAGAAGCTTGTGAAGGGCTACACGGAAAAACAGTGGGGCAGGGACTGCAAGGATCTCCCGGCCTTCATCATCAAGCGCCTGCCGGTGCGCTACACCTACGACAACAACTATTTCAACGACTTGTACCAGGGCATCCCCATCGGCGGCTACAATAAGATTATTGAAAAGCTGTTCGAGGGCTGCGACGTGATGCTAAATACGGATTATCTGGAAAAGAAGGAGTATTTCGACGGCCTGGCAGACAAAGTGGTTTACACCGGCACCATCGACAGCTATTTCGGCCACCGGTTCGGGAAGCTGGAGTACAGGAGCCTGCGGTTTGAGACCGAAGTCCTCGACACCGACAATTTCCAGGGCAACGCCGTCATCAACTACACGGACCGGGAGACGCCCTATACGAGAATCATCGAACATAAGCATTTTGAGTTCGGCATCCAGGAAAAGACCGTTATCACAAAGGAATACCCGGCCGAGTGGGCCGAGGGCATGGAGCCGTACTATCCGGTAAACGATGAGAAGAACCAGGAGCTTTACAGACAGTACGCCGCCCTGGCTGAGAATGAGGAGAACGTGATCTTCGGCGGCCGTCTGGCGGAATACAAATATTACGATATGGACAAGGTCATCGCGTCCGCGTTTGCATGTGTAAAGAAGGAGTTTGGCCATGCATGAATTTTATGAGCCGGAGGTCTTAAAAAAGCTTCAGGATACGGAGCTTTCCATGTTAAAGGATTTCATGGAGCTCTGTGATTCCCACGGGCTTTTGTACTTCGGCATCGGCGGCACTGGGATCGGTGCACTCCGCCATCAGGGCTTCATCCCCTGGGACGACGACATCGACATCGCCATGCCGCGCCGTGATTTTGAAAAGTTTCTCCGCCTGGCAAAGAAAAAGTGGCAGGGGAAATATTACATCTTAAACAATAAGACAAACGAAAACTACCCGATGATGACCACAAGGCTCTGCAAATGCGGCACGGTTTTCCAGGAAAACGTCATGCGGGACGTGGACTGCCCCTTCGGCATTTTCTTAGACCTTTATGTCATGGACAACATCGCCGACGGGAAACTGGCCTTACAGGTGCAGGCCTGGACGGCGTGGTTCTGGAGCAAGCTTCTCGTGCTCTCCTGTATGGAAAAGCCGTATCTGGCCCAAAAGGGCATGAAAGCCGAGGTTATCTGGGCCGTCTGCCGCGCTGTTCACGGCCTTATCCGGGCACTGCATCTACGTCCGGCGCTGTTTCGCGCCCACTGCGAGGCGGCCTGCCGGAAATACGAGGGGAAAAAGACGAAGCGCATGGCGTTTCTGCCGGATACGAACCCGTTCTGGAATGTTGTGAATAAAGAAAAAATGTTCCCCTTAAGGCGCCTGCCCTATGAGGACACGTACCTTTACTTCACCAACGACATCGAAACCATCATGGAGAGCCAGTACGGCGACTACATGACGATGCCGCCGGAGGATGCGAGAAAAACCCATTATCCCTACCGGCTGGAATTCGGGGACGAGGCGTAAAGAGAAAAGAGGAAAAACAGCATGTATGTGAAGGAATGTGTGAAGGACATCGAGCGCATCGGCGGGCGCCAGGGACGCCTTGATTTTCTGCGGCTCGATATGAATGAGAACCCGGAGGGGCTTCCGGCGGATTTTGTGGAAAAGGTCAAGGCGGAGATGACGCCGGAATTTTTCTCCACCTATCCGGAGCCGGAAAAATTCCTCGGGCTTCTTTCCGATTATCTCGGAGTCGGCCGGAAAAATCTCTGCGTCACAAACGGCTCCGACATGGCAATCCGGTATCTCTTTGAGGTGTTCGGGCGTCCCGGCTCGTCGGTGGTGACGGTTTCTCCCACCTTCGAGATGTACCGCATCAACTGCCTGATTTTTGGCCTGCACCACAAGCCGGTTTCCTACAATCCGGATTTCACCCTGGATTTTCAAAAGGTGCTTGCGGCCATCACCGACGACGTCAGCATCGTCGCCGTCTTAAATCCCAACAACCCCATCGGCACCGTGTACAGCGAGGAACAGTTCGACCAGATCGCAAGGCGGGCGGCCGAAGTGGGCGCGCTGGTGATTGTGGACGAGGCGTACCATTATTTTTATGACAAGACGTTTCTTCCGAAAATTTCGGAGTACGATAACGTGGTGTTGATCCGCACCTTTTCCAAGCTGTTTTCCCTGGCCTCCTGCCGCCTCGGATTTATCGCAGGAAACGAGACGCTGATCCGCTATATCTGGAACGTGCGTCCCACCTTTGACACCAATGCCGTGGCACTGAAATTCGGCGAGCATTTCCTTTCGGAGCCGGGGCTTTGCGAGCACCTGGTGGCTGTGGAGAGAGAAGGACGTGAGTATTTGAAGGCCTCCTTAAGGGAACACGGCTATGAATATTTTGCGGAAAACGGGAATTATGCGTTTATCCGTGTAAAAACCTCCGTAAGCCAGGTGAAGGAGCGGCTGGAGGAAAAGAAAATTCTCATTAAGACCTACGGCCAGGAGATGTTAAAGGACTATATCCGCATTTCCACAGGAAGCAGGCGTGTCATGGAACAGTTTACAGAGGCACTTTACGAGGTAGACCGATGAAAGCATTTATCCTGGCGGCTGGAAAAGGGAGCCGCATCAGCAAATATCTGCCGAATATCCCAAAATGCACGGTGGATGTGGGCGGAAAGCCGTTAATAAAAAAGACCGTGGAGATGCTCCTTCATAACGGCATCGAGACGACGGTGATCGTCGGCTACCGCCACAAGGAAATCGAGCGGGCGCTTGAGGGGCTTTCCGTCCACATCGTCCACAATCCCTTTTACGACGTGACGAACAGCATCGGCTCCCTCTGGATGGCGGAAAATGTCGGGCTTTTGACGGCTGAGGACGACGCCATCGTGGCAAACGGCGACGTTTACTGGAGCCAGGAAATCCTGGATTTCATGATGCGCCAGGAAGAAGACGTCTTTCTTCTTGCTGACTCCGACCGGGTCGCCGACGGGGACTATTTCTTCGGGACGGAAAACGGCATGCTAAGGCGCTACGGGAAAGAGCTGACCCTTTCGGAGCGGGACTGCGAATACACGGGGATTGCCGTCATGAAAAAATCGTTCCTTCCGGCGTTCCTTTCGCGGATGGACGAGCTGGTGGACGCCCAGTTCCACGGAAAATGGTGGGAGGACGCCATCTACTCATTAAGCGGTGAGCGGGATATCGCCGTCAAGGACATCCGGGGATACTTCTGGGCCGAGGTGGACTTCATCGAGGATTACCGGAGGATCCTGGACTACATTTCAGAAAAGACAGGGATTCGGACCAATGGGAGCATTATCACGCCTGATCATCGGGGATGACAGGAAAAATACGGAAAAACGGAATATTCTCTGGAACATGGCCGGGAGCTTTCTCTATGCGCTGGCGTCCATGGTGTTATCCATCGCTGTCATCCAGATTGCCGGTGAGGACGCAGGCGGGATTTTCACCTTCGCCTACACCACCTTTGGCCAGCACATGTTCATGGTGGCCTATTTCGGCATCCGGCCGTTCCAGATCACAGACACGGGAAACCAGTATTCCTTCGGCGATTACCTGGGACTGCGGCTTCTCACCTGCCTGTTTGCGCTTGCTATCGGCGCCGTCTATGCCGGCATCAATGGCTATACCATTGAAAAGGGTGCGACGGTCTTTTTGATGGTAGTTTATAAGGTCATCGACGCCCTGGCGGATACCTACGAGGCGGAGTTCCAGCGGTGCGGGCGGCTGTACCTGACGGGAAAGTCCAACGCTTTCCGGACGATTCTCTCGGTGACGGTGTTCCTCTCGGCGCTTGCGGCCACAAAGGATCTCGTCGTCTCCAGCGCGGCGGCTGTGGCAGCACAGATCGCAGGCTTTGTGATTTTTGATGCGGCCGTGATAAGAGCGCTTCCGGACATCGACTGGAGGCGGGGAAAAGGGAAGATGAAGCTTCTTTTTCTCAACAACACGCTCCTTTTCTTTTCGGTAATCCTGGATTTTTACATTTTTTCCGCGTCAAAATACGCCATCGAAGCCTGCATGGCGGACAGGGATATGGCGGTGTACGGGGCCATATTCATGCCCACCAGCGTCATCAATCTGGTGGCCGGCTTTGTGATCCGGCCGTACCTTACAAAGCTGGCTTTTGCATGGGAGATGAACCGCATGGGTCATTTTAAGGGAATTATCGCACGCCTGGCGGCAGTGATTGCCGGCCTTACGGTTCTGGCCGTGGGCGGCGCCTGGCTCCTCGGCATCCCGGTGCTTGGGCTTTTATATTCCAACATCCGGTATGCGCTTTCGGACTGCCGGCCGGCCCTTGTGTTAATTATTGTCGGCGGCGCCTTAAATGCGTTCATGAACCTGTTCTATTATTCGCTCATCATCATGAAAAAGCAGCGGTTCATTTTCGCCGGTTACGGCCTTACGGCGCTTTTGGCCCTGTTTCTCTCGGAGCCCTTTGTCCGTGCCATGGGGATTTTCGGCGGGGCAGCCGCTTACGTGGTTTTGATGGCTGTGCTGGCGGCTTTGTTTGGCATTTTGGCTATGTACTTTATCCACAGGAAAGGAAGGGACGGACAGTGAAGCATGTGCATGCGTTTGTGATCTGCGCCTATGGAGAGAGCCCGTATCTGGAGGAATGCATCCGCTCCTTAAAAGCGCAGAGTGTGAAGACCGATGTCCTTCTCGCCACCTCCACGCCCTGCCGGTACATCGAAAAGCTGGCGAAAAAGTATGGAATTCCGGTGTTTTCGCGTGACGGAAAGAGCGGGCTTAAGGAGGACTGGCTGTTTGCCCTTAAGACAGCGGGGAACGGCCACAGCCTCGTGACTTTGGCCCATCAGGACGACCGGTACCACAGGGACTATGTGAAGACGCTTTTAAACGCATATAAAAAATACCCGGACATGACGGTGTTTGCCAGCGATTACGTGGTTTTAAAGACGAAGGAGGCCAGGCTCTCCGACGGGACGCTCTACCCGGTGCAGACGCGTGTGAAGGCGGCGGATTTCGTGCGGTTCGTGAAGCTCATTCTGCGGCTCCCGCTGCGGGCGAAATTCCTGGCCCATTTACAGGCAGTGAAGAAAAGCGCGCTGGTTTTCGGAAATTCCGTCTGCTGCCCGTCCTGCACTTATAATTATGACCTGATCGGGGATGGGATGTTCGCTTCTGATCTGGAATTTGCCTTGGACTGGGATAATCTCTATGAGCTGGCGCTGCGGCCGGGGCGTTTTGTTATAGAAGAAAAGCCGTTAATCGCCTACCGTGTCCATGACGGGGCGGCCACGAAGCAGTGTATCGAGGACAACCGGCGGGCAAGGGAGGAAGCCGCCATGTTTGGGAAGCTCTGGCCGGCGTGGGCGGCAAAGATCCTGATGTTTTTTTATAAGGGCGCATACGGCGCTTACGGAGAAGAGCAATGAAGATTGACGTTGTGATCCCTGTTTATAAGCCGGACGGGCAGTTTTTAGAGCTCATCAGGCGCATAAAAGCCCAGACGGCGGCGCCGTCGAAAATCATTCTCATGAATACGGAAAAGGCGCTCTGGGACGGCTGGTTTTCCGGACTTTCTGAAAAGGAAAAGAAGCTGGTTACAGACGGCGTTCTGCTGTCCCATGTGACAAAGGACGAGTTCGACCATGGAGGTACCAGGGATGAAGGCCTGCGAAAGGGAGACGGGGACGCCGTGGTTTTCATGACCGACGACGCTCTTCCGGCCGACAGACACCTCCTTGAGCGGCTTACGGCGGCGCTCTTTTCCCGTGACGACATTGCGGCAGCCTACGCCAGGCAGCTTCCCTCTGAGGACTGCCGGGCCATCGAGCGGTACACCAGGAGCTTTAATTATCCGAAGGAGAGCCGCATAAAGACCATCGCTGACAAAGAGGAGCTGGGGATTAAAACGTATTTCTGCTCCAACGTCTGCGCGGCCTACCGGCGGGACAGGTATCTGAAGGCCGGCGGCTTTATTAAGAAGACGATTTTCAACGAGGACATGATTTTTGCGGCGAAGCTAATGGAACATGGCTACGCCGTCTGCTATGTGGCCGAAGCGAAGGTAATCCATTCCCACAATTATTCCTGCATGGAGCAGTTTCGCAGAAATTTTGACCTGGCCGTGTCCCAGGCCGACCACCCGGAGGTGTTCTCGGGGCTTAAGTCCGAGGGCGAGGGGATCCGGCTTGTGAAGCAGACGGCTGTGTGGCTTGTGAAAAACGGAAAGCTTTGCATGGTACCGTATTTGGCAGTAAACAGCGGTTTTAAATACATGGGATATCTGGCCGGGAAGCGGTACCGGAGTTTTCCGCGGCGGCTGATCCTGCTTTTTACGATGAACAAGAATTACTGGAAAGGATACAAAGGAAGCAATGTCTGACTTGCTGATTATCATTCCCGCATACAACGAGGCGGAGAACATTGAGCGGGTGGTAGACCGGCTGACGGCCGAATTTCCCCAGTACGATTATGTGGTGGTGAACGACGGCTCCAAAGACCGGACGGGGGAGATTTTGAGAAAGCGGCATTACAATTATCTGGAGCTTCCTGTGAACCTGGGCCTTGCCGGCGGGTTTCAGGCAGGGATGCGCTACGCGCACCGCAAGGGCTACGCGTATGCGGTTCAGCTGGACGGGGACGGCCAGCACCGGCCTGAGTATCTGGAGGCAATGTTAAACAAGATGGAAGAGGGCTATGACATCGTCATCGGCTCCCGGTTCGTCCACGCGAAAAAGCCAGGCTCCATGCGGATGCTCGGGAGCAATCTGATCGAGGCGGCCATACGGCTCACGACCGGAACAGATATCAAGGATCCCACCTCAGGGCTCCGGATGTTCAACAGGCGGATGATCGAGGAGTTTTCCAGGGGCCTAAACTACGGGCCGGAACCGGATACCATCTCTTACCTCTTAAAGCAGGGGGCAAAGGTGGCAGAGGTGCCCGTTATCATGGATGAGCGCACGAGCGGCGTAAGCTACCTGACGCCGGTCAATGCGTCACGATATATGATTCAGATGCTGGTTTCGATCCTGTTAATCCAGAATTTCAGGAAGCGGGAAATGTGATGGGAGGCAATGGAGAGTTATGACGTTAATGCTTCGTATTGTGCTGATTGCGGCGTCTGTCCTTACGGCCCTTACGGTGATGCGGCAGATCCGGCAGGCGAAGATGCGGATTGAGGATTCGATTTTCTGGATCGGGTTCCTTGGGCTTTTGACGCTTTTCAGCCTGTTCCCGCAGATTGTTTACTGGATGTCGGATCTTTCGGGAACCCAGACGCCGGTCAACTTTATCTTTCTGTTTGTAATCTTCGTCCTGATTGTCCGCATGTTCCGGATGACCGTGAAGATTTCCCAACTGGAAGCAAAAGTGCGGGAACTGGTACAGCTTTTGGCGATTGAGGATCATGCCAAGAGAGAGAAGGAAGAAAAGGCCGGCGGCCGGAGGGACGGGGAATGAAACATCTGCGGTGTTTTGCGGGGCCGTCTGCGGCGGCCCTTCTTGTGATTTTGGCTGGCCTCTGGCATTTTTTTGATACGGCGGCCGGGGCTTCCGGCTCCGGGGATCTCTGGCTTACAGGGATGTACTGGCTGCTTTTTGCGGCGGCGGCCGCAGCGCTTTTTCTGGCCGGATTTCTTCTTTTTAAGAAAGACGTCAGGTGGGAATGGCGGTACCCGGCGGCCGTTGTTTCCTTTGGGCTTTTGTATCTATTTGTGCTTCCGCCGCTTTCGGCGCCGGATGAGATTTCCCATTTTGTCAGTGCCTATGAGCTTTCCAGCTGTCTTCTGGGAACGGAGGCGGCCGATGAAAACGGGTATGTGCTGATCCGGCAGGCCGACGATTTCCTCCAGAACATCTACGGCGCAGAAGGCGATGAGGAGCGGATTTCTCTGGGGCGGGAGCTTGATGAGGAAACCTACCGGATTCTCAGGGAGAAAAATGACGGGCTTTTTGTGAGTGCGCCAGAGCAGGCGCTTACGCCGTCGGTGTACCGTTCGGTGAAGACGACGCCGCTTTCGTACCTTCCGCAGGCGCTGGGGATTGTGGTTGCCAGGCTGCTTCGTTTAAACGGCGTCTGGCTTTCCTATCTTGGACGTGTCTTTAACCTTTTATTTTTTGCGGCCATGGGAACGGCGGCCATCCGGTTTCTGCCCTTTGGAAAGCCGGTGTTTCTCGGCGTATCCCTGCTTCCGATGGCGCTCCATCTGGCGGCATCCTATTCCTATGACGCATTCGTCATGGGGCTCTGCTTTTTTTACGGCGCTTACTGTCTGAACCTGGCCTTTGTAAAGCCGGAGGTAAAGCGGCGGGACGCGGCCGTTTTGGCGGCCGTCATGGCGGCGGTGGGGCCATGCAAGATGATTTATGCCGTTGTCATGGGCTTTGCGCTTTTAATTCCCGTGAAAAAATTCGGGAGTGTGAAAAACTGGGCCGTCTCGGCGGCGGCCGTATTTCTCGTGTTTGCGGCGGCTATGGCGCTTGTAAACGGCGGCACCATCGCCGGATACGCGGCCGGAAGCGACACGTATGTGTCCTGGGCGGCGGAAGAGGGATATTCGATTCCCTATATTCTCCATAATCCGGCGGACTTCCTTGCGATTCTCTACCGGACGGCGGCCGTTCAGGCGGAGGAGTGGTACGTGACGATGATCGGGGGAAAGCTTGGGAACCTTGACCCGGTGCTTTCCGTCCCGTTTTATATCGTGGCTGGCATGACGGCCTGCCTGTTCGGTCTTTCCGTGAGAAAGGCCGGGGAGGCGTTGTATCTTAGAACAGCGCAGAAGGTGTGGATCTTATTTCTGGCGGCCGCCTGCCTTCTCGGGCTCATGGCGGCGATGCTCGTGGGCTGGACGCCGTTAAGCTCCCAGGTCATCGCCGGCGTCCAGGGGCGGTATCTGCTTCCGTTTCTTCCGTTTGTGCTTATGACGGTGAAAAGTGAGAGGCTGGTGCGGACGGCAGGGAGCGACGAGACGCTTCTTTTTTACATCTGCGCCATGGACGCATATGCCCTTCTCAGGCTATTTAGTATTGTCAGCATGCGGTTATAGTGGTATCATGGACTGGAAAACCGGCCATGCCGGAGCTTTAAAAGGATTTTTGATGAAAAACAGATAAAGAGAGGTAAAAAAATGGGAAAAATTACAGTAACGCCATGCGAGGCGGATGGAATGACGATTGAGGGGCTCTATGTGATTGAGCCGACGGTTTTTAAGGATGAGCGCGGTTATTTCATGGAGACGTACAACCAGAACGACTTTAAGGAGGCTGGCCTTAACATGGTTTTCGTCCAGGACAACCAGTCCATGTCCGTAAAAGGCGTGCTCCGCGGCCTTCACTACCAGAAGCAGTTCCCCCAGGGAAAGCTGGTGCGCGCCGTCCGCGGTACGGTGTTCGACGTGGCCGTCGACCTTCGGACAAATTCCAAAACCTACGGGAAGTGGTTCGGCGTGGAACTGTCTGCGGAGAATAAAAAGCAGTTCTACATTCCCGAGGGCTTTGCACACGGCTTCCTTGTCCTCTCCGACGAGGCGGAATTTGCCTATAAATGCACAGATTTTTACCACCCCGGCGACGAGGGCGGCCTTTTATGGAGCGATGAGACCATCGGCGTGAAATGGCCGATCCCGGAGGGCATGGAGCTTATCATCTCCGAGAAAGACAAAAAGTGGGGCGGCTTCGGCGACACATTCAAGTTTGAGAGGTAGTTTGACGCGTGAATTATACGGTATCACTTTTAAAGGAACTGGTGAAGAAGCGCCGCCTCGTCTGGGATTTGGCGAAGGCGGATTTTAAGAAGCGGTTTGTCGGCTCCTATTTCGGCATCGTCTGGATGTTTGTCCAGCCCATCGTCACTGTGCTGATTTACTGGCTGATTTTCGGCCCCATCGGCTTTAAGAGCGCGCCGCCGGTGCCAAATGCGTCCTATGTCCAGTGGCTCGTGCCGGGCATTGCGCCGTGGTTTTTCTTCTCCGAGGCCTTAAACTGCGGGACGGGCTGTCTCCAGGAATACAATTACCTGGTGAAAAAGGTGGTGTTCCGGGTGGAGATTCTGCCGGTCATCAAGCTCATTTCCTGCCTGTTCGTCCACTGCTTTTTCGTGGCGATCATGTTTGTGGTGTTTTTAATCAGCGGGAAAATGCCGATGGTTTCCTGGCTCCAGATCGTTTATTACGCCTTTGCGGCGTCCATGCTGGCGTTAGCCATTTCGTATTTTACAAGCGCCATCCAGGTATTTTTTAAGGACATGGCGCAGATTGTGAGCATCTGCCTCCAGTTCGGCATGTGGCTGACGCCGATCATGTACAGCGAGCAGCTTTTTGTGGACAAAGGCTTTACGATGGCGCCGTTTATCTTAAAGCTGAACCCGTTTTATTACATTGCGGCCGGCTACCGGGACAGCATGCTGACCGGCGACTGGTTTTTCATGAGGCCGACTCTGACCGTCTATTTCTGGGGCTTTACCCTGGTGATGATGGTTGTGGGGCTCAAGGTGTTTAAGCGGCTGCGCCCGCATTTTTCTGATGTACTTTAGGAGGGACCATGTCTGAAAATGCCATTGAAGTAAAAGACGTGACAAAAATATACAGACTGTACGAAAAGCCCATTGACCGGCTGAAGGAGTCCCTGAGTCTTACCCACAAGGAATATCACAAGGATTTCTTCGCCTTAAACAAGCTGTCCTTTGACGTGAAAAAGGGCCAGACCGTCGGCATCATCGGGACAAACGGCTCGGGGAAATCCACGATTTTAAAGATTATCACCGGAGTCCTGACGCCGACCACCGGCACAGTCATGGTGGACGGGAAGATTTCGGCCCTTTTAGAGTTAGGCGCCGGCTTCAACATGGATTATACCGGCATCGAGAACATTTACATGAACGGCACTATGATGGGCTTCACGAAAAAGGAGATGGATGAAAAGCTTCAGGAAATCCTGGACTTTGCTGATATCGGGGATTTCGTCTACCAGCCGGTGAAGACGTATTCCAGCGGTATGTTTGTGCGGCTGGCCTTTGCCCTCGCCATCAACGTGGAGCCGGAAATCCTGATTGTGGACGAGGCCCTTTCCGTCGGCGACGTGTTCTTCCAGGCCAAATGCTACCGCCGGATGGAGGAAATCCGAAAGAGCGGCACGACGATCCTCATGGTGACCCACGACATGGGCAGCATCATCAAATACTGCGACAAGGTGGTGCTTTTAAACCGCGGCGAGTTCATCGCCGAGGGGCCGGCCGGGCGCATGGTGGACTTATATAAGAAGATTCTGGCAAACCAGATGGATTCTTTGAGGGAAGAGCTGGAAAACGACTATTCCGGCGGGATGGATGAAGACGGCAATACGGCCGGTGACGGCAGCCAGCCAGACGCAGATAAAGGTGCGGCCAATGGCCGGGGAGCAGCCGGAAACGGGGCAGCCGACGGCGGCGGGCTTATGAAGGAGAAAATCACCATCAACGAGAACCGCACTGAGTACGGCGACGGCCGGGCGGAGATTTTTGACCTTGGGCTTTTGGACGCGCGGGGGAACTTAACGAATCTCCTTTTAAAAGGCGAGATGTTCACGATCCGGGAGCGGATCCGCTTCCATGCGCCGTTAAAGAACCCGATTTTTACGTACACCATTAAAGATAAAAAGGGTACGGAGCTTTCCGGCACCAACACCATGTACGAGGGGACGGACGTGAAGCCGGTGGAATCCGGCGATATCTACGACGTTTCCTTCACCCAGAAAATGACGCTTCAGGGCGGGGAATACCTGCTTTCCATGAGCTGTACCGGCTTTGAGGGCGAGGAGCTTGTGGTGTACCATAGGCTTTATGACGTGGCGAATATTACGGTGATTTCCAATAAAAACACCGTGGGCGTCTACGACATGGAATCCCAGGTGGAGGCGAAGCTGACGAGAGGACAGTCATGATGGATTACAGTTATGAAATTCTGGATTTGTTAAAGAAATATGACGGGGACGAGCAGGCGGCACTGGCGGGCGAGAAAAGCCCGCAGTGCCTTTATGCGTTTTCGCCCCTGCGGGAAAACCTGCTTGAGTGGGCAGAGATAAAAAAGGAAGACCGGGTGCTCCAGATCGGTTCTGACTACGGGGCGCTCACGGGACTTCTTTCTAAAAAAGCCGGGGAGGTCGTGGTGTTGGATGGCCGCGACGAGAACCTGGAAGTGAACCGGCTCCGCCATAAGGACAGGGAAAATATCCGGTACGTGCGCGGGCGGATGGCAGGCGAAGAAACAGATGGAGCGGGGCTTCCCGTGATTGCAGACGGGTTCGGGGAGCAGGAATACCGGGAGTACTTTGGCGGCGGCGCCGGAGAAGGGGAGACTCATCAAACCGGTAGGCGGCATGAAAAAATGCCGGTCTCCGAGCTCATGAAGGCGCCCTTTGACTATGTGATTCTCATCGGATACCTGGGACAGAACAAAAAGGAATGGGCATCCAGGATCCTTTCCTGGGCGGCCGGCTTCCTCCGCCCCGGCGGGACGCTTTTTGCGGCGGCGGAAAACGAGGCAGGCGTCCGCTACTGGATGGGAGCGAGACACACGGAAGAAGCGTTTTTGGAGGCAGAATTCCGAGGACTGTTTGAAGAACTGAAGGCAGCGCACGGCGGGGATTACCTGATTTATTATCCTGTGCCGGATTACCGGTACCCGGTGACGCTTTACTCGGACGCCTATCTTCCGAAGACCGGCGACGTGACGAATATTTCAGCGCGGCTTGACGGGCCCGGCTTCTGGTTCGGAAGCGAGGAGGAGGCCATGGCGAAGGCGTGCCAGAACGGGGAGTTCACGAAATTTGCCAATTCATTCCTTGGCGTCTGGGAGAAAGGGAACCTATGAGACGGATTGAGTATGTAAAATATAACAGAACGCGGGCGGAGAAATTCCAGTTAAAGACGGAAATCATCCGGGAGGACGGCGTGCTTTTCGTGGAAAAGACGGCGCTCACAGAGGCGGGAGCCGCCCATATCCGTTCGTTTCGTGATAAATATGAGAAAATCCGGGATTTGAATCCGGGGATTCGGTTTTTAGAGCCGCGGTTTTCCGAAGACGGGAGAACCGTCGGGTTCCCGTACCTTGAGGGAGAGACCGTAGGAGACCGCCTGGGGAAAGAAATCCGTATGGGTGAGGTGCCCTATGAGGCGCTTTTTGAGGCTATGCGGCTGGTGTTTCCGGAGGATTTTTCGGGGACGGAGGACGGTGACGCAAAGGTTTTCCATCCGTCGCCGGAATTTGTTTCCGTCTTCGGTGAGGTGCCGGAATTTTCGGATCGTGCTGTGCCGGTTTCCAACGTGGACGGGCTTTTTGAAAACCTGATGATTTCGGACGGGACAGTTTACGGCATCGACTACGAGTGGGTGTTCGACTTTCCGATTCCGGCAAAGTTCCTTCATTACCGGAATCTTTTATATTTTTACCGCCGCTATGAGGGGATTTTAAAGGCGGGACAGGAGGAAATCTTTTCTCGCTTCGGCATCGGGCCAGAGCTTCAGGAAATTTTCGCTTCCATGGAGGAACATTTCCAGTCTTACGTCCACGGCGAGGGCAGCTTCCAGTACATGAAGCAGTACGAGCAGGAGACGAAGACCTTGGAATTCCTTCTCGACCGTGAGAGCGAGCTTTATAAGGTCAAGGAGTGGTGCGAGGCCTTAAAGCAGGAAATCGAAGAAAAGGATGTCACCATCGTAAAACAGCAGGAGGTTCAGCGCCTCACCAACAACCACGTGGCGAACCTGGACATCATCATCGGCGATCTGCGCCGGGAGAACGCGGAGATTGCAAAGACCCTTCAGTACCTTGCAAAACACGAAGCCGTCATGTGGAAGGTGTTAAGAAAAATCCATCAGGCAGTGGATAAGGTCATGCCCAAGGGCACCAGGAAGCGGAAAATCCTGGAATACTGCAAAAACACCATGTTTCATCCCGGAAAATATGGGAAGCTCTATTTTTCCGCCGACGGAAGGAACCGCATCCGCGGCGACTTTAAGATCGGCGAGGGATACTTAGAGCATGGGAAGCTCCGGTTTGTGAAAGAAGAGGCGCCCATCGTCTCCATCGTGATTCCGGTGTACAACCAGATTCATTATACTTACGCCTGCCTGCTTTCGATTTTAGAGCACACGAAGGACGTGCCCTACGAGGTCATCATCGCCGACGACGTGTCCACCGACGCCACGAAGGAACTGTTCCGCTATGTGGAAAATGTGACCGTCTGCCGGAATCAGACGAACCAGGGCTTTTTAAGAAACTGCAACAATGCGGCTAAATCAGCCCGCGGCAAGTATGTGATGTTTTTAAATAACGATACCCAGGTGACGCCGGGGTGGCTTTCGTCCCTCGTGGATTTAATCGAGTCGGACGATACCATCGGCATGGTAGGCTCCAAGCTGGTGTACCCGGACGGACGGCTCCAGGAGGCCGGCGGCATCATCTGGAGCGACGGCTCCGGCTGGAATTACGGGAGGTTGGATGATCCGGACAAGGCCGAGTACAACTATGTGAAGGACGTGGACTATATTTCCGGCGCGGCCATCCTGTTATCCGTGAAGCTCTGGAAGGAGATCGGCGGCTTCGATGACCGGTTTGCTCCGGCCTACTGCGAGGATTCCGACCTGGCGTTCGAGGTGAGAAAGGCTGGCTACCGGGTGGTTTACCAGCCGCTCTCCAAGGTCATCCATTTTGAGGGCGTTTCCAACGGCACCGACGTAAACGGCACAGGCTTAAAACGGTACCAGGTGGAAAACAGCAAAAAATTAAAAGAAAAATGGGCCGAAGAATTCAAAAAGCAGTGCGTCAACACGGGAAATCCCAACCCGTTCCGTGCCAGGGAGCGGAGCATGGGGAAACCGGTGATTCTTGTGGTTGACCATTATGTGCCCACCTACGATAAGGACGCCGGTTCCAAAACCACGTTCCAGTATTTGAAAATGTTTCTCAAAAAGGGATATGCAGTGAAGTTCTTAGGCGACAATTTCCTTCACGAGGAGCCGTATTCCACGACGCTTCAGCAGATGGGGATCGAAATTTTATACGGCCCGGAGTACCAGTCCGGCATCTGGGACTGGATCATGAAAAATAAGGATGAAATTGATTTCGCCTACTTAAACAGGCCGCATATTGCCACAAAATACGTGGATTTCTTAAAGAAAAACACGGATATCAAGATCATCTACTACGGCCATGACCTGCATTTTCTGCGGGAATACCGGGAATACGAGCTGACCGGGGATATCCAGAAAAAGCGGGAGTCCGATTACTGGAAATCCATCGAGTTTTCGCTGATGGAAAAGGCGGCCGTCTCCTATTACCCGTCCTACGTGGAAGAGGAAGCCATCCATGCGGTGAAGCCGGAAATCCCTGTGAAGGCCATCACGGCGTATGTGTATGAGAGCTTTTTGGAGAACATTGACCGTGACTTTGAAAAGCGGGAGGGGCTTTTATTCGTGGGCGGCTTTGCCCATCCGCCGAATGCCGACGCCGTCCTCTGGTTTGCGAGGGAGGTATTCCCGAAAATCCGGGAAAAACTTTCCGTAAACTTCTATGTTGTTGGCTCCAAGGTAACGGAGGAGATTAAGGCGTTGGAACAGCCGGGAAGCGGCATCATCGTCAAAGGCTTTGTGACCGAGGAAGAGCTTTCGAGACTTTATGCAGAGTGCCGCGTTGTGGTGGTGCCGCTCCGCTACGGCGCAGGTGTCAAGGGAAAGGTGGTAGAGGCCGTCTATAACGGCGCGGCCATCGTTACCACGTCCGTAGGCGCCGAGGGAATTCCCGAGGCAGAGCATGTCATGCGGATCGCCGATGAGCCGGAGGCGTTCGCGGCGGCTGTGACGGAAATCTACGAGTCGCCTGAGACCTGCCTTTCCATGAGCGAGGCGACCCAGAGCTACATCCGGGAACATTTCAGCGTGGATGCCGCCTGGAAGGTGATCGAAGAGGACTTTACAAAAGAAAGCTAAGAGACGGGCCGGCCGGCACAAAACGGCCGGCCTTCGTGCATGATGAGAATGGCCGGACACAGGCTTTTTGGTCTGCGGCCGGGGAATCAGGAGGTGCGTATGGAAATCCGGTATCCGGATTATTACGGAAAATTTCGCTGTCTGGCGGGGGACTGTCCCGATACCTGCTGCGTAGGCTGGGAGATCCGGCTGGATAAGGAAACGAGAAAGCGGTACCGGCGGGAAGCCATGCGCCGGGATGAAATAGGCAAAAAATTCCGAAAATATGCGAAAAACGGACATCTTGTCCCGGCGGACGGGTTCTGCCCATTCTTAGACGGCCACGGGCTTTGCAGCATCTGCACGGAGCTTGGCGAGGACGCCATGTGCAGAACGTGCAGGCGGTACCCGCGGCACGAAGAGGACTACGGGAGGCTTCATGAGCGCCTGCTTCTTCTTTCCTGCCCGGAGGCCGCAAGGCTTGTGATTTCTGAGGGAAAGGGGGAATATCTGGTAAAGAAAAGGCCAAACCGCCCGGTTTCCATGGCGGGGATCGACGAGGGACTCCTTTCGCTTCTCCTTTCCATGCGGGAGACGCTCTGGCGCATCGGGAAAAACAGGAAGCTTTCCATGGACGGGCGGCTCTTAATGGCTCTTTCCCTCGGACATGACGCCATGCGCCGGCTTCGCGCCGGACGCCCGGAGGAGATTTTGACGCTTCTTTCCCGCTATGAAGCCGATACGGCGCCGGAGCAGTTCCTCCGTCTTTTAAACAGGCGGGAGCAGGCAGAGAGCCGGTTTGCTTTCATGGCAGATTTCATGGAAGTTCTCTCCGGGCTTTCGCCCATCAGCCCCAAATGGCCGGACATGCTGGAACGCTGCCGGAAGACTCTTTATCATGAGCCGGGCTGCCGGGCACGGTATGATGGGGAACGGGAGAAATTCCTTTTGGAAAATCCGGAGCTTACGCTCCATTGGGAGAGGCTCTTCGGATACTTTATCTATTCGTTTTTCCTTTCGTCGCTCTATGACGGGGATGTGTACGGAAATGTCCGGCTGGCGGTTTACTGCACGTTCGCGGTGATGGAACTGGACTTTGCCGAGTGGCGCACGTCCGGCCGCCCGGCAGGCGGATGGGACGGCAAACAGGCAGAAATCTGCCATGTGTTTGCAAGGCAGGTGGAAAACTCGGATGAGAACCGGAAAGTTCTGGCGGAAGCTTTGACGGCGGGACGGTTCGGGATCGGCGAGGCGGCTGCGGGGGTGCCGGTGCGTTTTTAAGCTTTTATCCCACAAAGCAATACACAGGGGTTTGATAAATCGAGATATATTTTTTCGTAAAACTTTCAGCCTGCATATCATTTGAAGCAGAAGATATGCAGGCTGAAACCATATAATCTACTGTGAAAAATGCAGAATATTTCTGAAGTACAGAATTTGTCAGAACTGGCAGATAAATTGATACAGGATGCCATGGAGGCTGGGAACGACGCGTTCCGTTTCAATATGGCGTTTGAAAATATCCGGCAATCAAAGGAAAGTGAGGATACAAAAATGGAATATCAGGTAAAGGTTACGGTATTGGACAAAAAGTTATTTCCGGAGTTACAGGCCAGGTACTGTGCCGTCCCGGACAGCGGAAAATGTCCCTGTTACAATGTCGGCGATGAATTTCTATTTTATCGAAATGATGAGAGGGATGATTATTGGCATATGGGCGCAGGAACGCTGGTAAAGAGCGGCAAGCCGGATGAGGGAGTGCTGATGTCCCCCGGAACAATGCACTGCGGAACGGAAGGAGTTCCCTTTTGCGCGGAAGCCTGGGATGCGATCAGCAGATATATTTATGCAGCTCTTCAGGGCGGGGCGATCATGCGTGGCTGGACAAAAGATGATAAAGTCATGATTGCCTGCTGCAATGACGGTACAAGGCCTGTGATCTTTAAAATTGAGAGAATTGACGTAAGTGAATCATAAGATCGAAAGAAAGAGGGGCGGCCTGTTAAAACGCCGCCCTTAAAACATCCCCGCCCAAGTTCCCGCAGCGCTAAAAAGAAAGCCGCACCCAAACGCCATCAGATGAATCACGAACGTCGAAAGGTTTTTAGAAAAGATGGGAATGTTTCCAAGCACGGCAATCCCGAGAATCCAGGAGGCATACACCGTCCCCGTCTGAAACCGCGGAAGCTCCGGCCGCAGAAGCTGGAACGCGAGAAGAAGCCCAAACAGGGAGAACACGACGGGGGAGCCGCCGATGCTGGTGCTCTCGGGATAAAAGGCCGAGAACAGGAGATTGGCGAGGGTACCGGAGAGGATAGTAAAGACCGTAAGCTTCCATCCTTCCGTCTGTCCGTTTAAAAAGCCGGTGACAAAGTACATGCCGGCGGCGTTGACAGCCAGGTGGAACAGATTTACATGGAGAAGCAGCCCGGTAAACAGCCGGTAATACTCCTTTCCGATTATATGAAGCCCGCGGTTTGCGAAAAGCTTCTGCATGTCCGTCCGAAAGCCCAAGGCATAAAACACAAGCCAGGCAGCGATCCATAAATATCCCGTTTTCATACTCAGTCTCCTTTTCTTATGATTTTTTCTAAGGAACCCCACATCCTTAGATGGGTGCTCGTAAGACAGTAATTCTAAAAAATTACTATTTTACGGCATCTGTCTGACAGGGTTGGAAACAACAATGAAAAGAACGATGTCGAGTCGCATGACCGGCATCGTTCTTTTTTGTAACAAAATATAAAAATACGGAGGTATTCACCATGAAACACCTGTTATCTTGCGAATTTAACCTTGATACCGCTTGTGTAGAGCTTTGCTTTTCAGATGGCAGCATGGTTTCTATTAATACTATCGCCGTTGAAAATGAGGTAGCCAACAATATGTATCAGCGGTCAGAACTTGATTATCTTATCTACAATGACCCTGCCGCATATGCTGATTTAATCCTTAACGGCGATCCAGAAGCCTATCTCAAAGCAGTCACACAGTACAAGCCGCTTGATTGATTTTCGTTATCAAAGTTATCAAACAAGAGCCACCCTGTCATTCAGCGGGGTAGCTCTTGTTTTGGCAAGGATTTGTTCATGAAAAGTTTTACTTTAGCACAATAAATTTTGACCAATCTCTTGAAAATGCGCTCGTTTGTGGGTACAATGGAGTGTGTACACACAAACGATAAGTTGATCTGGATTGTGAGGTAAGTATGAAGTTTGAAGTGACTGATTATCATAGATACTCTTCTGATAGTGAACTGATTGACGATCTTAAACATGTGGCCGAAATTATAAAAAAAGACACTGTTACCTTAGATGAATATAATGATTATGGAAGTTTTCACTCTACGACGTTAACACGAAGATTTGGTTCATGGTTTAAGTGCTTAGAGATGGCTGGACTTTCTGCATCAAGGTCGAGAATTGGAATATCTAATGAAGAATTATTTGAAGAACTTGAGCGTATATGGACAATACTTGGCAGACAGCCGTCGTATACACAAATGCGGGATATGTCTCGTTTTTCGATTGGAACATATGAGAAAAGATTCAACGGATGGCGGAATACATTAAAGGCATTTGTAACCTATATAAATGGAGACGAACATGAAGATTCTGTTGATAAATTACCGCTTGATGCATCAGCTACTCAGAACAGCCTAAACTATCAACATAAAACATCTCGAACGATAAACCTAAGACTAAGGTTTCTTGTTTTACAAAGAGATAATTTCTGCTGCTGTAAATGTGGAGCTTCCCCTGCAAAAGACCAGGCTGTTGAATTGCAGGTTGACCATATTATTCCTTGGTCTAAGGGAGGAGAAACGGTTATTGACAATTTGCAAACGTTGTGCTCAAAATGCAATTTAGGAAAGAGCAACCTTACTCAAGAAAAATAAAAGGAAATCATTAAAACTTATTAACAAAATATGGAGTGCTAATAATGCCAGACAACAGAAATCGTCAGCGCCCGATACAGGTAAAATTCTTTGTGAACGAAAAAGAGCTTGACCTAATAAAACAGAAAATGGCACAGATGGGAACAGACAACATGAGTGCCTATCTCCGCAAAATGGCAATCGACGGGTATGTTGTAAATTTGGATATGCCTGAACTCCGTGAGCTGACTTCCAAAATGAAACGGATATCCAACAGCGAAAACCAGATTGCCAAACAGCTCAACACAACGGGTAACATCTACGAAGCTGACATTGAAGAAATCAAAAAGAATCAGGAGGAAATTTACGAAGGCATTAAAAAAATCCTGCTTTCTCTTTCCCATCTGAAATGATGTCAGCTCCGTAGGAGCGTAGCCGATTTTGAAAAAATCGTCAAAGGGTTTGGGATGCTTCCCAACAAGCTTTTGCAAAAGTCAGCTTCGCTGAAATTTGCAAAACGCACGATGTGTGTACACACGTGCACTGCTTGCCAATTTTGTTTTGACCTTTGTACGCAGATGGAAGATTTACATTTTTCGCAAAATCGGCAAGGCTGTATTTTCTGAAAAATCACAGTGTGCAGTTACACCTGCTGTGCTTGCTATCCCAGAGATACTTTAGAATCAAAGCGAATGAAAAGGAGGCTCGACAGGATGGATGAGAAACAAAAAGAGGAAGAAGTTCGTGAGCTTACTCCCGAAGAAATAGACGATATGATTCTTGAAGAACAGATTGCGAGTGGAGAGTATGACGAGGAAGTTTCCGAATACTACTTCTCCAATCCCGACCCGTATGCCAAGGTCGAGTCTCGCCCCGATGATGCACCAAAGCGTGACATCAAGTTTGATGAGAACGGTAACATTGTTGTAAGAAATCTGTCTGCCTTTTGGCTGCCCGAATTGACAATCGTGGATGAAATCGGCGGCGCAGAATATACCGTTACAGGCAGCTATGAGGGCACGGAAACTCTTGATAAAAAGCTCAAACGCATTATGGAGCAGAACGCTGCCGATGATAAATCCGATATCACGGAGGATGGCGAATGAATAACGACACCTCTCTTGATATAAACAACAATTCCAATCCTGTACAGACAGTTGCCCAACCGAAGGAGGATAACGAAATGTTAAGGGCAACCGACAAAATCACAGCACTTTATTGCAGATTGTCCGTAGAGGACACCAAGGATGAGAAGAAAAACGGCAAAGAGGATTTGTCAAATTCCATCCAAAATCAAAAGGCTATGTTGCTTCAATACGCACGAGATCATCGCTTCCCCCACCCGACATTTTTCATTGATGACGGCTACAGCGGTGTGACCTATGATCGTCCTGGTTTTCAGAAAATGCTTGATGAAATTGAAGCCGGTCATGTGGGTACGGTCATTACGAAAGACCTGTCAAGGCTTGGGCGAAACTCCGCTTTGACGGGACTGTATATCAACTACACTTTCCCTCAGAACGATGTCCGCTACATCGCCATCAACGACCACTTTGACAGCATCAACCCCAACAGCACCGACAGTGACATTGCCGGTATTAAAAACTGGTTCAACGAATTTTTCGCCAAAGATACAAGCCGAAAGATTCGTGCGGTGCAAAAAGCAAAGGGTGAGCGTGGTGAACGATTGACCGTCCATGTGCCATATGGCTACATGAAAAATCCCGAAAATCCAAAGGAATGGATTATTGACGAGGAAGCTGCACAGGTGGTCAAGAAGATTTTCACGCTCTGTATGAACGGGCGTGGACCAAGCCAAATTGCAGACCAGCTTGAAAAAGATAAAGTTCTCACACCTACTGCATACAAAAACAAGCAAGGTGTGAAAACACCGCACACTGAGCCGGAGAACCCTTATCGCTGGCACGAAAGCACCATTGTCAATATTCTTGAACGAAAAGAGTACATTGGCGCAACGGTCAACTTCAAGACCTACACCAATTCTATTTGGGACAAGAAGCAGAGGGAGAATCCCGAAGAAAATCGAGTGATTTTCTACAACACTCATCCTGCCATTATCGAGCAGGAAGTCTTTGACAAGGTACAGGAAATTCGTCAGCAGCGACACAGGCGAACCGCAACAGGCAAGAGCAGTCCGTTTTCGGGATTGGTGTTCTGTGCTGATTGCAAGCAGAAGCTCTACTATTCCACCACCAAGTACTTTGAAAAGCGACAGGACTTTTTTATCTGTTCCACTCACCGTGCCAACAAGGACAAGTGCAGTGGACACTATATTCGTGCCGTAGTTTTGGAGGATTTGGTCTGGAATCACATGAAAGAGGTTATCTCGTATGTGACCCGATATGAAGCACATTTCAGGGAGGGAATGGAGCAAAAACTCCGTCTGCAAAGCGAGGAAACCATAAGGGTATATAAGAAGCGTCTGGCACAGGCAGAAAAGCGTATAGGGGAACTTGACCGCCTGTTTATCAAAATCTACGAGGACAACGCCAAGGGCAAGCTGAACGATGATCGCTTTGCCATGATGAGCAAGACCTACGAGGACGAGCAGGCGCAGCTCAAAGTTGAAATCATAAATCTGCAAAAAGAAGTCGAAGTACAGGAACGACAGATAGAAGATCTTGAACAGTTTATTCAGCGGGCACATAGATACACCGACCTCACGGAACTTACGCCATATGCTCTCAGAGAGCTTGTAAAAGCGGTTTATGTGGAGGCACCGGATAAGTCCAGCGGCAAGCGCAAACAGAGGGTACATATCGAATATGACCTTGTGGGCTACATTCCTGTGGATGAACTGATAAAAGCGGAACAGGCATGACCGAAATCATGCCTGTTCCAAGAAATTCACATATTACTGTTTTACGACCACCGAGCATTATTTCCGCTTCTTTTTCGCCTCGGCCAGGAGCCGTTCAAATTCCTCTTCCTCCCCGGCCGCCTTTAACCTCTCGCGGCGCTGTTCCCGGCGCCTTTTGAGTGCTTCGGCCTCTTTTTTCCGGTTCTGTATGATCCAGTATGCGCCGCCGCCAAGGAGCGCAAGGACAACGGCAGCCAGCACGATAAGCGCGATGGTACCGGCGGAAATGGAACCGCGCGCCGCGGCATCAGAAGAAGCCGGCATGGCCGGTTCCGTTTCAGCGCCAGGAGTTTCGTTTCCGGCCGGCACAGTTTCTTCCGGCGCCTCAGCCGGTGCGGCCGGTGCTTCCTTTGTGAGCAGGAACGCCGTTCCCACCACCCGCTCGTTGTAAGTATAGGTCATCAGGGCGACAGCCCGCTCCGGATGATTTTCCGGAAGCTCTCCGACGGTAAGCTCGGCGTCTTCCAGAGCCGCCTCCAGCGGAAGCGTGATCTGGCTTCCCGGCTCGATCATCAGCTCCGAGGCTTTAAAGGAGCCGCCTGGAAGCTCAAGGGTCTCATCTCCTGTCACGTACCGCTCTTCCGTCTCGGATATGTCCACGTTCTGAAAACTCCGGAAGCCGAAGGAGAGAAGCTCTGTGCTGTCTAAGAAATACTGACGCGGCGAGCCTTTCAGGATCACGGAGACGAGACGCCGCCCGTCCTGCTCGGCGTATGTCACAAGCGTATTCCCTGCGGCGATGAGATAGCCGGTCTTTCCGGCTTTTGCCGGCGCATAGTAATAGTCGTCGTCAGGCTTTAAAAGCCGGTGTTCCTGGGTGACGGTCAGGCCGCCCGGATAGTTGGTGGTTCCGGCAAGCTTATGGCTTAAGGTGGAGCTGATGGAAAGCAGATCCGGGTTATTGAAAGCCGCCTGGGAAATCAGGGCCATGTCGTAGGCGGACACATACTGGGTGTCGCCGTTTAAGCCGGAGGGGTTGTCAAAATGGCTTTCTTCACAGCCCAGCTCCGTAAGCTTTTCATTCATAAGATCCACAAAGGCAGAAATAGAGCCGGCCGTGTGCTCCGCCAGGGCGTTGGCCGCCTGGTTGGAGGAGACTAAAAGCATCCCGTAAAGGCAGTTCTCCACGGTGAGCTGGTCGCCGGCCACGCTTCCCAGTTTATTGCCGCTGTCGGGTTCCACGCTGTTTACGGCCGTCTCCGAAAAGGTGACGGTCTCGTCAAGCGCACAGTGTTCCAGCACGACAAGGGCCGTCAAAAGCTTGGTGATGCTTGCGGGGGGATAGGCGACGTGGATGTTCTGGCCGAAAAGGACGGCGCCGGAATCCATGTCCATGACAATGCCGGCCTCTGCCTGGATGCCGGTGTCGGACGGCCAGGCGGGCCTGGCGTATGCGGTAATGACGAAAAGCTGGCAGGCCAGCAAAACACAGATCAGTTTCTTTATCTTCTGCTTCAATGCGAAATCCTCCTGATTCATTCCATAAAAGTCCTGAAGTTTATCGTACCGTATTTGTTTTCATTATTCAAGTGAATTTTCTGGTCAGGAAAGAAAAACGGAAGAAGGACTGGAAATTGTGCCCTGGTTTGTAGTACAATAATAGATACGCCAAAAAGAAATGCCGCCGGCAGGCCAGAAGCCTTTTCGGCCGCCATTTCCACGAAAAAACGAGAACGAAGCGAGGCTTCAGAAAGAGAGGAAAACATGGAAGATCAACAGAAACTCGTGCTGTTTGAACAGACGCCGATTCCGCGCGCCGTCATGCAGCTTGCAGTCCCGACAATTTTAAGCTCCCTGGTCATGGTGCTTTACAACCTGGCCGACACCTATTTCGTAGGCATGCTTAACGACCCCATCGAAAACGCAGCCGTGACGTTAGCGGCGCCGGTGCTTTTGGCCTTCAATGCGGTCAACAACCTGTTCGGCGTGGGCAGCTCCAGCATGATGAGCCGGGCCCTCGGCCGGAGAGACTACGATACGGTGTACCGCAGCTCTGCCTTCGGTTTTTACTGCGCCGTCTTCTTTGGAATCCTGTTTTCCGTCGGCTTTACCGTATTTAAGGAACAGTTCCTTGTGATTCTTGGGGCCAGCGCCGAGACGTCTGTCCAGACAGCCGGATATCTGAAATGGACAGTGACCTTCGGTGCGACGCCTGCAATCTTAAACGTCGTCATGGCATACCTGGTTCGTTCCGAGGGCTCCGCTCTCCATGCCAGTATCGGAACCATGAGCGGCTGCCTTTTAAACATCGTCCTTGACCCGTTTTTCATCCTCCCGTGGGGGCTCAACATGGGCGCAGAGGGTGCCGGTCTCGCCACCTTCCTCTCCAACTGCGTGGCCTGCCTGTACTTCTTCGTGCTGCTGTTTGTAAAGCGCGGGAAAACCTATGTCTGCATCAACCCGAAAATGTTCCGGCTGGACAAGGCTATCGTCATCGGCGTCTGCGGCGTCGGGATTCCGGCCTCGATCCAGAACCTGCTTAACGTAACCGGCATGACGGTTTTAAACAACTTTACGTCGGCCTTCGGCTCCGATGCCGTTGCGGCCATGGGCATCACCCAGAAAATCAACCAGGTGCCCCTTTACATATCCCTGGGCCTTTCCCAGGGCATCATGCCGCTCATCAGCTATAACTACGCCAGCGGAAACATTAAGCGCATGAAAGGGACGCTGACCTTCTCCATCAAGGTTGCCCTTACGTTCATCACGACCGTTTCCGTCTGCTATTTCCTGGGCGCAGACGTGATGGTGCGGCTGTTCATGAAGAACGAGAGCATCATCGCATACGGGAGCCGGTTCCTCAGAGGCTTCTGCCTGGGCCTTCCGTTCCTGTGCATGGACTTTATCGCGGTGGCCGTGTTCCAGGCGACGGGCCTTGGAAAATATGCGTTCCTGTTTGCCGTGCTCCGGAAAATTGTGCTGGAAATTCCGGCCCTGTATATCTTAAATCAGTTGTTCCCGCTTTACGGCCTGGCCTACGCACAGCTTACGGCAGAGTTAATCCTGTCTGCGGCGGCAGTGATCGTCCTTGTGCGGCTGTTTAAGAAATTAGAAAAAACCATGGCAAAGAGGGAGTAGCCAATGACAGAAGTCACCCTGAACCAGGTACGCAGTTTCAGGCTGCGCGCCCACCATCTTGACCGGGAATACGGGAAAACAGAAGTTTACCGGGCGGCGGGCGCCTGCGGTCTCCAGAATTCGCCGCCGGGGGCCTGGGAGACGGCGCTTTATAACCGGATCCCGGAGTGCGGCAGAGAAGAGATGGAGCGGCTTTTGTACCGGGAGAAAACGCTTCTTCAGGCATGGAGCTTCCGCGGCCTGCCCGTCATTTTCCCTGCCGGTGAGAGCAGCGTCTTTCTCGGCGCCCTTGCGGCGCAGGGAGAAGAACCGTGGATTTATACGGATGGGATCGGCCTGGCGCTGGATTTTCTGGGGCTTTCATTTGAAGAGGTGTTTGAAATCTTAAAAGAGGTGATTACCGGGTTGGACGGAAAGACGGTTGTCAGCAAGGCAGCGTTGGATCAGATGCTGGCCGGCTGGATGCGGCCGTATATCCCGGAGGGAAAAAGAGCCCTCTGGGACAGCCCGTCCATGTACGGGAGCCCGGATAAGCAGACGGTTGGCGGCGCGGCCGTCTCGTTTCTGCTGCGACCCTGTTCGTTTCTGGGACTTGCGGTGTTCGGGGAGCGGGAAAAGACGAGCCCCTCGTTTACGTCGTATAAAGGCTGGCTCGGCCATGAAATGAGGACGGACGAAGACGCCGTCCGAAATCTTGTGACGAAATTTCTGCACTGCTACGGCCCGGCATCGCCGGACATGCTTGCGGCGTTCCTGGGCTGTTCCAGAAAGCAGGCAAGACGCATGTGGGGCACTGTTTCGGACGGGCTTTGCAGCGTCACCTTCCTTGGGAAAAAGAAATATGTCCTGGAAGAAGACATGGACGCGCTGGTTTCTGCGCCGTCTCCGGAGCGGGAGCTTGTCCTTCTTGGCGGCCATGACCCGTTTCTCGATCAGAGGGACCGGCTCGTTCTCCAGCCGGATCAGTCGCTCCATAAAAAAATCTGGAAATTCGTCTTCAATCCCGGCGTCATTTTGCTTCGCGGAGAGGCTGCCGGCGTCTGGACAGGGAAAAAGACGGCGAAAGGCCTGGAAGTAAAAGGCGAGCTCTGGAACGAAGAGGTGGAGAAAAAAGAGGTTCTGCGGCTGGCCGAAGAATACGCGGCCTTCCGGGGAGAACCTCTGGCGTCGTTTGAACTTTGATTGCACCGCCCTAAATCCAGCCGCCGTCAAGACCGATGACTTGTCCCGTCAGGTACTCCGGGGCCTCTGCCAGCTTAAGAAGGAGAGCGGCGGCCTCTTCTGGCGTCCCCATGCGGCCTGCCGGGATCTCCTCCAATAACATTTCTTTTTCTTCAGCATCTAAAAATCCGTTCATTTCCGTGTCAATGGCGCCGCAGGCTACGGCATTTACCTGGATATGGGACGGCGCCAGCTCCTTTGCGAGGGCACGGGTCATGGCGTTGACGCCGCCCTTGGAAGCCGAGTAGGCCGCCTCACAGGAAGCACCGCAGACGCCCCAGACCGAGGAGATGTTTAAAATCTTTCCGGCCTGTTTTTTTACCATGCCGGGGATGGCGCGGCGGCAGCAGAGAAAGACTGCCGTGAGGTTGGTCTTTAAAAGCCTGTCCCACTGCTCGATGGACATGTCCTGGAGAAGCCCGATGTGGGCGATGCCGGCGTTGTTGATCAGGACGTCGACGAAGCCGAAGCGGGCCTCTGCCTCAGAAAAAATCAGTTCGCATCCGTCCGGATCGCCTGCATCGGCCTGTACAGCCAGGCAGGCGGCACCTGTCTTTTCTATTTCTCTTTTCAGCTCCAGCATTTTTTCCGTCTGCGACATACAATTTATTACGACGTTGTAACCGGCTCCCCCGAAAGCAAGGGCCGCCGCACGGCCGATTCCGCGGGAAGAGCCGGTGATGAGCACTGTTTTATTCATGGGAATTTCTCCTTTCCCGCCAAGTATATCATCAAACGCCCGATTTTAAAAGCAGGAACCTGGATTCCTTAAGACTTTCTTACGCCGGGAATTTATCCCGAAAAACGTCTGTATTATTTCGGGCGGTTATGGTATAATGTTAACAGCGTGAGCCCGATGGAGCGAAGCGGAATCGGGCCACACTGCGGGGCCACACTACGCCCGCGCCGCCGCCCAAACCCCGCGGCAGAGGCTGTCTTTCACCTGATTCAGGAGGTAATTATGGAAACGATATATGATCTTGTAATTATCGGCTCCGGCCCGGCCGGGCTTGGGGCCGCCATATACGCGCAGAGGGCTGATTTAAAGACGCTTGTCATCGAAAAGGAGATGATGAGCGGCGGCCAGGTGCTTACGACCTACGAGGTCGACAATTATGCCGGGCTTCCCGGCATCGGGGGCTTTGACCTGGGCATGAAATTCCGGGAGCATGCCGACAAGCTCGGCGCCCAGTTCGCAGAAGATACGGTCGTCCGCATCGAAGAGGCAGAAGGAAAGGAAGGGCTTTTAGAGGCCGCCGAACTCTCCGGGAAGCTTAAAAACGTAGTGGGAGAGAACGGCTCCTATCTCACAAAGGCCGTCATCATCGCCACAGGCGCCCATCACAGGAAGTTAGGGGCGCCTGGAGAAGAGGAATTTTCCGGCATGGGCGTTTCCTACTGCGCCACCTGCGACGGCGCATTTTTCCGGAACAAGACGACGGCAGTCGTAGGCGGCGGCGATGTTGCCATCGAGGACGCCATTTTCTTAGCAAGGCTCTGTGAAAAGGTGTACCTGATCCACAGGCGTGACGAGCTGCGCGGGGCGAAGAGCCTCCAGAAGCGGCTCATGGCCATGGAAAATGTGGAAATCCTCTGGGATACGGTGGTGGAGTCCATCGACGGAAAAGAAAAGGTGGAGTCCCTGAAACTTCAGAATAAAAAGAGCGGAGAGAAAAAAGAACTCTCCGTGGACGGCGTGTTTATCGCCGTGGGAATTTCGCCCAACAGCGAGGCATACAAAGGAACGGTTTCCATGGATGAGGGCGGCTATATCGAGGCCGGGGAAGACGGAAAAACCTCGGTTCCCGGAATTTTTGCGGCAGGCGACGTGCGTACCAAGGCGCTCCGCCAGATCGTGACGGCTGTGGCCGACGGCGCCAACTGTGTGACAGGCGTGGAACGGTATTTGAACGGACAGTGACAAAAAAGAGAGGGACCCAAATGAAGAAGACCATAAAAATACTGGCTGCCGGCTGCCTGCTCGCGCTGGCAGCCCTGCCGTCCACGGCATACGCCTCTGTCTCATGGGAAACCGATTCATCGGTGGCAGGCGCAGCCGTTGCCCTGAACAACTACTATGCGGCAAGCTTAAAGCCGGAGGAGGACTTTGCGTCGGCCATCGAGGAGAGCGGCGTCTTTAAAGCCGAGGTTTTCACAAGCCCGAAGGAAGACGCACCCCTTGTGATGTCGACGGCTTCGGCCTACTCCAATGTGGCGATTTCCCATGTGAGCAATTACGTCAACGTGCGGACAGAGCCCAATACATCAAGCGAAATCGTCGGAAAAATCTATAATAACTGTGCGGCGACGATCCTGGCGACGGTTGACGGTGAAGACGGCCAGTGGTACCAGATCCAGTCCGGTACCGTAAACGGCTACATCAAGGCAGAGTATTTCATCACCGGCACCGACGCGGAGAAGATTGCAAAGCAGGTGGGCACCATGTACGCGAAAATCGCCAACGCCGACACGCTGCGGCTCAGGGAGGAGCCAAATCTCACAAGCCGGACGCTGACGCTTTTAAGCGAGGACGCCGAGTATGTGGCATTGGAAGAAACCGGGGATTTCGTAAAAATCCAGGTGGACGCAGACCTGACCGGCTATGTACATAAAGACTATGTGAATCTTCGCGTGGAATTCAAGCAGGCGGTGAGCCTGGCGGAAGAGCAGGCGCAGAAGGAAGAAGAGGAGCGGCTTAAAAAGGAAGCGGCCGACGCTATCGCAAACCTGGAACAGGTGAAAAAAGAGGCTGAGGCCCAGGCAAGCCAGAGCCAGACGTCGGAAGCCGTGACCGAAGGAAGCCAGAGCACCGAAAGCCAGACGGAGACGCCGGAAACCACCAAAGCGCCGGAAACAGAAACCCAGACGGCAGAGATCGGCACCATCGCAAGAAATCCGTTGGAGGAAACCACCACGGCGGCCCCAACGACGACGGCAGCGCCTGAGACAACCACAGCCGCGCCTGAGACAACGACGGCGGCGGAGGGCACCTTAAGCGCGTACCAGGAGATCGGCCCCGGCGGCAGCATGGGCCCGGGCGGCTCCAATACCGGCACCAGCTCCGGAAACACCGTGGAGACGGCAACCAGGACGGCGATTGTTGCATATGCAAAGCAGTTCCTTGGAAATCCCTATGTATATGGAGGGACAAGCCTGACAAACGGCGCAGACTGCTCCGGCTTTACGATGCGGATTTATGAACATTTCGGCATCGACACCGGGCGGACCTCCAGGGATCAGGCTGCCAACGGAAAAGAAATTCCCATTGATTCCGTGCAGCCGGGCGACCTTTTGTTCTATGGAAGCGACGACTATATCAACCATGTGGCCATGTACATCGGAGGCGGTCAGGTTATCCACTCCAGCACGCCGGCCACAGGAATTACCATTACTTCGTCCAATTACAGGACACCTTGCAAGGCGGTAACATTTTTAAATTAAAATAGCAGGAGAAAATCGGAATGAATGAGATCGGAACATTTGACATCCTGGGGCCAAATATGATCGGTCCCTCCAGCTCCCACACGGCCGGGGCGCTGAAAATTGCGTTTATCGCAGGAAAAATGGTGAAGGCAAAGCCGGTGAAGGTGAAATTTGTCCTCTACGGCTCCTTCGCAAGAACGTACCACGGCCACGGTACGGACAGGGCCCTGGTGGGCGGAATTTTAGGGTACCATCCCGACGATGAGAGGATCCGCGATTCCTTCGACCATGCAAAAGAGGCCGGGCTGTCCTTTGAATTTGTCGAGGATTTCGAGGACAAGGAAATCTACCCGAACACCGTGGACATCTATGTGACCGACGAGGAAGGCGCAACCATGTCGCTCCAGGGAAAATCCATCGGCGGCGGCAACGCGGTGATTACGAAGCTCAACGGCGTGGATGTGGAGCTGTCCGGCAACTACACGACGATGATCGTGGAGCACATCGACAAGAAGGGAACGCTGGCCTTCGTGACGACGGTCTTAAGCGCCTACGACTTGAACATCGGCTCCCTGCGTCTTTACAGGGAGAGCAAGGGAAAGATCGCCTATGCGATTATCGAGGTGGACACAAACGTAAAGGAATCCGTGGTGAGCGCGCTGAGCGGGTTTGAAGCTGTTCGGAACGTGGTTCTGGTTCCGGCCATAAAACTGGAGTAATGAGGGGAACGGTATGAATTTTGTAAACGGTGCACAGTTATTGGAATACTGCGAAAAAGAAAATAAAAGGATTTCCGACGCCATGTTCGAGCGGGAAACGACCCACTTGGAGCAGGATCCGGCCAGGACACGGGCCAGGATGGAAAAGGCATACTCCATCATGAAGGCGGCGGCAAGAAAGCCCATGAACGAAGACATCGTCAGCATGGGCGGCATGATCGGCGGGGAGAGCAAAAAGCTCCATACCCTGCGGGAAGACGGGAAAAACATCTGCGGAGACGTGATTTCAAAGGCCATCGCCTACGCGGTCGGCGTTCTGGAGGTCAACGCGTCCATGGGCCTTATTGTGGCGGCCCCGACGGCCGGCTCCTCCGGCGTCCTGCCGGGCGTCCTCTGTTCCCTTCAGGAGCAGTACGGATTTTCCGATGAGGAGATCTGCCAGGTACTTTTCAATGCGGCGGCCATCGGCTACCTGATTACGAGAAATGCCACGACGGCCGGAGCAGAGGGCGGCTGTCAGGCCGAGGTGGGCTCTGCCAGCGCCATGGCGGCGTCTGCGGCCGTAGAGCTCATGGGCGGAAGTCCGAGGCAGTGCCTGGATGCGGCGTCCTTTGCAATCGTCAACATCCTGGGCCTCGTCTGCGACCCCATCGGCGGCCTTGTGGAGAATCCCTGCCAGAACCGGAATGCCATGGGCGCCTCCAACGCGTTAATCAGCGCCGAGCTGGCCCTTGCCGGAATTAAGAGCATTACGCCCATCGACGAGACCGTCGGCGTCATGTATGCAGTCGGAAAATCCCTGCCGTCGGAGCTTCGTGAGACGTCCCTCGGCGGCATGGCCGTGGCAAAGAGCGCCTGCGAGGCGTGCATGGCATGCGCGGCGAAACGGCACGGGAAGAGTTAAAACGATGCCGCGGCATAAAATATGCGCGGCGGAAGGCAAAGTATGAAGCAGGAATTATATGAAATCGCCGAGGGCTGTCCGGTCATCGCTGCCGTAAAGGATGACCGGGGCCTTAGGCGGTGCCTGGAATCGGAGAGCTCCGTCGTATTTATCCTGTACGGCGATATCTGTACGATCCGGCAGATCGTGGATACAGTGAAGGCGGCCGGAAAGCTGGCCATCGTCCATGCGGATCTGATCGGCGGGCTGGCTCCGAAAGAGGTGGCCGTGGACTTTTTAAAGACAGAAGCCGGGGCGAACGGGATTATTTCCACGAAGCTTCCGTTAATCCACCGGGCGAAGGAGCTGGGGATTTACGCGGTATTCCGGTTTTTCGTCATTGATTCCATGGCCCTTTTGAATATCAGAAAACAGTGCGGCATCTGCCGTCCCGATATGGTGGAAATCCTGCCGGGGCTGATGCCGAAGATCATTGCGCGGCTTTCCTCGGAGCTTTCGGTGCCGGTCATTGCAGGCGGCCTGATTTCGGAGAAAAGCGACGTGACGGCGGCGCTGGAGGCGGGGGCTGTCTCCATCTCCACCACAGACGAGGAAGTCTGGTTTATGTAAGGGGTGCGGAACATGGGAAAGTATATTATGGCTCTGGATGCCGGTACCACCAGCAGCCGGTGCATTTTGTTTGACAGGACGGGGGCCATGAAAAGCGTGGCCCAGAAGGAGTTCACCCAGTATTTCCCAAAGCCGGGGTGGGTGGAGCACGACGCCGATGAAATCTGGTCGACAGAGCTTGGCGTCGCAGTGGAAGCCATGACGAAGGCCGGGGCGTCTGCCGCCGATATTGCGGCCATTGGGATCACAAACCAGCGGGAGACGACGGTTGTCTGGGATAAAAAGACAGGCGAGCCCATCTGCCATGCCATCGTCTGGCAGTGCCGCCGGACGTCGGCTTACTGTGATGAACTGAAGGCCAGGGGATTTACGGATATGATCCGGAAGAAGACAGGGCTCGTGATCGACGCATACTTTTCGGGGACAAAGTTAAAATGGATCTTAGACAATGTGCCGGGAGCCAGGGAGCGGGCCGAACACGGCGAGCTTTTGTTCGGTACTGTGGAGACCTGGCTCATCTGGAAGCTCACAAAAGGAAAGGTTCATGTGACCGACTATTCCAACGCCTCCCGGACGATGTTATTCAACATCAGGACGCTTTCCTGGGATCCGGAAATCCTTGCCCTCCTTGACATTCCGGCTTCCATGCTTCCGGAGGTGAAGCCCTCCAGCATGGTTTACGGGGAGACGGATCCGTCTTATTTCGGCGGCCCCATTCCCATCGGCGGCGCGGCCGGAGATCAGCAGGCGGCGCTGTTTGGCCAGACCTGCTTTGAGCCGGGGGATGCAAAAAATACATATGGGACAGGCTGTTTTCTTCTGATGAACACGGGGGAGACGCCGGTGTTTTCGGAAAACGGCCTCGTGACGACTATCGCCTGGGGGCTTGACGGCAAAGTGAATTATGCCCTGGAAGGTTCGATTTTCGTGGCCGGTGCGGCGATCCAGTGGCTGAGGGACGAGATGCGGCTCATTGACTCAGCGGCAGATTCGGAGTACATGGCCGGGAAGGTGAAGGACACGGCCGGCTGCTATGTGGTGCCGGCGTTTACGGGCCTTGGCGCGCCTTACTGGGATCAGTACGCCAGGGGTACCATTGTCGGGATTACCCGCGGCGTCAATAAATACCATATCATCCGGGCGACTCTGGAATCCCTGGCGTATCAGACAAACGACGTCTTAAGGGCCATGGAGGCGGATTCCGGCATGAAGCTTACGTCTTTAAAGGCGGATGGCGGCGCCAGCGCCAACAACCTTCTGATGCAGATGCAGGCGGATATTGTCCGTGTCCCGGTGAAGCGCCCCGGCTGTGTGGAGACGACGGCCATGGGAGCTGCGTATCTTGCGGGGCTTGCAGTCGGATACTGGAAAAACAAGGACGAGGTGCTGAAAAACTGGTCGGTAGACCGGGAATTTTTGCCGGAGATCTCCGAGGAGGAGAGAGATGAAAAGGTAAGAGGCTGGAAAAAGGCGGTCAAGTATGCCTTTGGATGGGCCGAATAGAGAGAATGGCCGGGAAGAGATGCACGCTGCGGCGCCGGAGAGGTTCGGCGGCGCGGCGGGATTTCCCGGCTGTTTTTCATTTGATGGAAGCCTTAGTACCACCTGGTGAGGGGCAGCTCGTTGTTGACGCCCTTTGTGGCGAGAATCTGGTGCAGGTCGATGATTCCGTTGTGGAAGGTGGCCGCGCAGGCCGCAAGATACAGGTTCCACATGCGGACGAACCGCTCGTCGAACCGTTTCCTCACCTCGTCCAGGTTCTTTTTATAATTGTTTTCCCAGCAGAGCAGGGTTTTATTGTAGTGCATCCGCAGGTTTTCCACGTCGAGGACATGGAAGCCGTCGTTTGCCATGTCTGCGATCATTTCCCTGAGACTTGGGACGACACCGCCCGGGAAGATGTATTTTTTAATCCATGCATCTCCCGGGTATTCTTTTAATGCACTGATAAAATGCAGGAGAAACAGTCCGCCGTCCTTTAAGACGTCGCGGACGCAGTCGTTGAAAAGCTGGTAATTTTCCCGTCCCACATGCTCAACCATGCCGACGGAGACGACGCGGTCGTAGGTCTGTCCTTCCTTCGGGAGATCCCGGTAATCCATGAGTTTCACATCAAGCATGTCCTGGAGCCCTTCTTCTTTGATCCGTTTCCGAAATTCCGCATGCTGCTCTCTGCTTAAGGTAATGCCCGTCCCTTTGACCTTGTATTTTTTCGCTGCCTCGATGAGGAGAAAGCCCCATCCGCAGCCGATGTCTAAGAGGGTCATGCCTTCCTTTAAATGAAGCTTTTCTAAAATATACCCCACTTTATTGACCTGTGCCGCGTAAAGGCTGTCATCGGGATTTTTAAAATAGGCGCAGGAATAACTTAAGGTATCGTCCAGCCAGAGCTTGTAAAAATCATTTCCGATGTCATAATGGCTCGTGACTTCTTTCTCCTGTACTTTTTTCGTGACCGGCGTGTGGATCAGTTTTTTTAAAGCCCGCTCGTTTGTGGAGAATTTCCCCATCTGCCCGAGAAAATGGTCGAGGGCGTCGTAAAGATCGCCTTCGATTTCCAGATCGCCGTCCATGTAGGCTTCGCCCAGGGCAAGGGAGGTGCTGGTTAAAAGCTCCGGTACCGGCAGAGCCTTTTTAAAGTGGACAGTGAAGACCGGGGCGCCGCGGCCCACCTGATAGGACTTGTCGTTAAATTTTACAAGGAATGGATACTCGTCAAATCTTGACAGGAACTGTACCATCGCTTTTTCTTCCAGTTTTTCCAGCATTCAGCATGACTCCTTCCGGTTTGCAGATGATGTCGGGAACGGAAAGTCCCGGACTTATGGATAGTTTTCCATATTTTTGCGGGAATATGCAAGCCCATGCGAGAACTATGCGAAATAAGAGTTGATAAATTCAACCAAAAGAGCTATTATTGAGTTGATAAAATCAACTCATATGCAGGAGGGAAAAACATGGACAGCGATTGGATTCAGAAGATACGGTCCTTTAACCGGTACTATACGGCCTGGCTGGATGTGATGAACAAAGCATATCTGGGAACAGAGCTGACGTGGCCGGAGTCCCGGGTACTGTTTGAAATTTATATGTATCCGGAGATCAGTGCAACGGGTCTGTGCGGGCATCTTCGCATGGACAAGAGCTATGTCAGCAGGATCCTGGCTAAATTTGAAAAACAAGGCCTGCTGGAGCGTGAGTTGATACCGGGAACGAGAGGCCAGAAGAGGCTGCATCTTACGCAGGACGGAATAAAGACGGCGGAGCAGATCGACCGGAGCGGAAACTGCCAGATTGCCGGAAAGCTAAAGGACATGACCCCGGAAACATGCCGGGAACTTTGCAGGGCGATGGAATTTATTGAAAAGACCCTGCGGGAAAATGAGGCGAAGGAGATAAAAAAGTGATGAAACATGAAATTATAATCCGTACCTTTGAGCCAGGTGACCCGAGTCTAGTATGTTGGTTCCAGTATCGGCTCTATGAAAAGCAGTACCATTTCAATGGGCTTTACGAAAAGGAAATGCTGGGCGGAATGGCGGAGATTTATGATGACCCGGAAGGAAACCAGATGTGGATTGCAGAGGCAGACGGCAGGATTGTGGGAGATATTGCCGTCATAAAAAGAGGCGATGACCGGGCGCAGCTTCGCTGGTTCGGCGTCGACACAGACGAGCAGGGGCAGGGCCTTGGAAACCGGCTTTTAAAAACCGCCATGGACTTTTGTGCCCAAAAGGGGTATGTCCATCTTTATCTTGGAACGCTGGATATTTTAAAGCCGGCGCGGCACCTTTATGGAAAATTCGGCTTTCACAGGACAGAGAGCGAACCTTATAATGAGTGGGATGAAAGCCGGGAGATGTACCATGAAACATGGGAGTGTGAGTTGGGGCAGGGATAAAATAAGCCTATGCACACGCTGTTCGTGTGTATAGGCTTACATTTCCGGTTCTAATTGCCTCCGGCAACTGACTTCCATATCATTTCGATATAAACTGCCCCCGCCCTATACGGATCATATATCGGGGACAGGATATCATATCTGACAGATTTCTGTATTGGCAGAACAGCTCCCCTCAGACTGATTATGTCTGAAGCAAACATGAAATAGTAATGGAATATTCTGCGGCAGCGCATTATAATATACCTGAAACCAATGCTCATGTGCCATAAAGTGACGTGAAAGAATTTGATAGACAGCAGACCACTATTCCGCTAAAAATTTCAGCCTGTATATCATTTGAAGCAGATGATGTACAGGCTGAAACTGTATAATTTATCACGAGGATGGCTTAAAGTATCTCTGATGTACAGAATTTTGCCAAATCTGGAAGATTGATTACATGAACTTTTCCGCGAGTCGTTGAAATAATGTTCTGTTTTCGTAGGTCAGCCAGACCTCTGGTAAGCTGGATACGGCTAAGCCCGAGAATTTCCGCAAGTTCTTCCTGCGTCATATCAATCACAAGGCCGGAACAGGCGGGCTGATTGATAGTAAGCAAATAAAGGAGATTGCAGATTTTTATGAAAGATGGATTGTACTCTTGATGGATGATTTCAAAAAGGAAACGATTGATATACATAGAGTTCCAGTTTACGACCTGTTCGCTCAATGCAGTATTCGTTTCAAACATTTTTTGAAATTGGTCTTTCGTAAATTCCAGAACTTTCATATCGGACAAGGCGGCTGTAATCAATGAAAGCTCGATTCTATAGTCATACTGGCGATAACCGGGAAATACTGTACCGGCTCCGTGAAAGCTGATTATTTTTCTGCGTCCGTTTTCATGGTCTGCAAAATGAATGGCCGCCCCAGAAATGATATAGTGGATTTTTTCGTAGGGCTGTCCGGGTTTCCACAGATAGTCCCCTTTGTGAAAAGTCCTTGTGGCATGGGGCTGTGAAAGGAAGTATTCATAGAACTGCCGGAAGTCATCTGTGAAAAAATAGCGTGGTATTAGCAATTTATCACCTCACAATCTACCAATTTGGTTTTGTCACTATAATTGTACCATTATGGGTAGCTTTTTCAATTCAAGATACGAGGAGAAAATACCTATGAGAATTGTTGTAATTACCGGAAGCCCACACAAAAGAGGCACCTCCGCTTTGTTGGCGGACGAGTTCATACGTGGTGCGGAAGAAGCTGGGCACCGTGTCTACCGTTTTGATACCGCATTTGAGTGCGTTCACCCCTGCATTGGCTGTGAAACTTGCGAGTGCGGAAAAAAGCCTTGTGTTTTTAAGGACGGAATGATGCCATTATATGATGAGCTGAAAAAAGCCGATATGGTGGTGTTTGTTTCCCCTGTTTATTATCATGCCTTGTCTGCGCAAATAAAAATGGCAATCGACCGATTCCATGGGATAGAAATTGATTTGCAGCACCATAGCAAGAAAGCCATGCTTATTCTTACTGCTGCTGCGGCAGCTCCCAGTGTTGCGGATGGAGCAATCCTCAGCCATAAAAGAACGCTAAAGCATCTGAAATGGAGCGATGACGGACAGCTACTTGCGCTTGGATGCAATACGAGGTCTGATATAGAAAAAACGGATTATCCGGAACAAGCACATAAAATGGGGAGGAACCTTGAAGAATGAGCCTTGAATATCTTGGAACCCCATTAAAAGTTTGCGGCCATATCATCAAAAACAGAATTGTTGTTCCGCCTATGGCGAACTTTGCCCTACGGGCGGGAGATGGATTTGTCAAACCGGGGCATTTGCAATACTATGGGGCTTATGCATCCGGTGGCGCAGGGCTTGTTATTGTGGAAGCCTGTACAGTGATTTCTGTTCCTGATGTTCTGTCAGTCTATGATGACTCATGCATTGATGGTATGTCTAAATTGGCAGAAGTCATTTCCTCTGCGGGCGCTGTGCCGATGATACAGCTCTTACATGACGGGCTATATATCTTGCAAGAGAACGAAATCGCACAAATCAGCCATATTGATTTCTTGCGGTATAAGCAGATGTTCATAGATGCCGCCCTACGCTGCAAAAAAGCTGGCTTTGCTGGAGTGGAGTTACACGCTGCCCACGGCTTTTACTTAAATCAGATTTTAGAGCGTAATTCCCGTACCGATGAATACGGTGGTAGCTTTGCAAACAGGGTGCGTATTATTCGAGAACTGATACAGGAAATCAAGGAGCTCTGCGGCAAAAACTTCATCGTTGCGGTTCGATTTGGCAATCCAAATTATGAAGAATTGCTCCAAATCGCTGCTGCAATCGAAGAAGCAGGAGGTGACCTGTTGGATGTCTCTACCGGCTGCAAAGGGTATGAAGGCGTTCCGTCAGATTTTGGATTTGATGCAAAAATATATGCTGCTTCTCTTGTGAAACGACAAGCGCGCATACCCGTGATTGGTGTCGGAAATATTTTTACGGGAGAACAGGCAGAACAAATTTTGGAAAAGAGATATGCCGATATGATTGCCGTAGGACGGGGGCATTTATGTGATCCCGCGTGGGCCAATAAAGAGTTTGCAGGCCAACAGCCAAAGCTGTGTAGAAATTGCCGCAGATGTATGTGGTATGTGGATAGTAGAAAGTGTCCCGCATGTAAAGAAAGGTGAGGATTAGAAAATGGAGCATAGAGTAAAGGTTACTGTATTAGACAAAAAATTGTTTCCTGAATTACAGGCGCAGTATTGCGCTGTACCGGATAGTGGCAAATGCCCCTGCTATAATGTGGGCGATGAGTTTCTGTTTTATCGCAACGATGAACGGGATGATTTTTGGCACATGGGAGCGGGTACGCTTATAAAAAGCGGAAAAACGGATGATGGCGTACTGCAATCCCCTGGGACGATGCACTGCGGCTCGCAGGGGGTTCCGTTTTGTTCGGAAGCATGGGACGCCATCAGCAGATATATTTATTCTGCGTTACAAGGCGGAGCAATTATGCGTGGATGGACAAATGACGATAAAGTTATGATTGCATGCTGCAACGATGGTACCAGGCCGGTCATTTTCAAAGTCGAACGTATAGATGTAGAGGAATAGCTATGAGCATAAAGATAAAAATTACCGTTCTAAAGCGCGGGTATGAAAAGAACTGGTAGAGAGCTTTTTGGAAAATCCCCAAACAGGTAAGTGTCCTGTTTTTCAAGAAGGTCAAACGTTTCTTGTTACACGCGAAAACTACAATAATTTTCCATATGAAAACAACTTTTGCGTAGCGGCATGGGATGTAATAAAAATTAAAGTTTACGCCGGTTTGCAGGGCGGCAATTTTTATTGGAATCTGTGGTTAAATATACATTGCCTGAAAATGAAACACAGATTTTTGCCTCAAAATATAAATTATATTTGCCGAGCGAGGAGGAACTATTGCGGGAATTAAATCAGGAATATCAGGCACTAGAAGCCGGCAAGTTAGGGGAAGAAGCAATTGGGGCCGCGAAAAAAGATTAGATTTTGCATCGAGACCGTGCAATATACACCCCATTAAGAAGATATCATGGTGAAATTTATACGGTAAAGAAATGGTGCCGGAAGATAAAAAACAGGAGGAGAAGAACATGATACTTTCAGACAGGACACTGATAAAAATGCTTAAGGAGCGGACGCTCTCTGTCAGCCCTCTGGAACCTGAACAGATACAGCCTGCCAGCATTGATATCCGGATCGGGAACACGTACAGCATTGCAGAGGACTCCCCGTCCGGGATCATACGCTTAAGCGAAGAAGCCGCATACAGGCAGATTACTGCTGACAAGTATATCCTTCTTCCAGGGCAGTTCGTATTGGCTACGACAATGGAGTTTGTGGAACTTCCCGATAATCTGACAGCATTTGTCGAGGGGCGCAGTTCCCTCGGACGCCTGGGATTGTTCATTCAAAATGCCGGTTGGGTGGATCCTGGTTTCAAGGGAGAAATCACGCTGGAGCTGTTTAATGCCAGCAGATGTGCCATTGAACTGACGGCAGGGCGCCGTATCGGGCAGCTGGTATTTGCACAGCTTGACGATCACGCCTTAAATCCCTATCAGGGGAAGTACCAGGGGCAAAGAGGCGCAACAGGATCGAGGGTATTCTTAGATAACGACAGCACAGGAAACAGGTAAACGTCTCACCCCATCTGATGCTGAACCAGAAAAACGTCTGAATTCGGAACCGATCAACACAGCAAAAAGCCCATACCCGCAAAAACGCAGGCGTGGGCTTTTTCACTTCCCTATTATAATGCCAGAATCCCGTTTACCGGCCAAACAGCTCCTTCGCCTTCTCTGCAAATCTTGTCCCGAAAATTGGGAACAGCTCTTTTCCAGTCATCTCCGGGCCGAAGCAGACGGGGCCAAGGTGGATGAACGGGGTTCCGAGGCTGGTGCCGCCGGAGTAGATGAGCATGCCTTTTACGAGAAGCTGAACGAGAATGCTCTCGATGGTCATGACCGGGCCGCCCTGGGGCATGTTGGCCGTTGCGAAAGCGCCGCCCAGCTTACCGGCCATCTTGCAGGGGCAGGTGTCCAGCCATTTTTTCATCTGCCATGCCTCAGAAGCATAGTAATCCGGCGTTCCGAACAGGACGCCGACGGATTCGTTTAAGGCGGCTATGTAGGAATCTTTGTTCTCTTCAAAGGAATCGACCGGGATTAAAACGGCTTCCATGCCCTCTACGGCCTCGATTCCTTTTTTGATCTCTTCGGCCATCTGCTTTGTGCGGCCGGAAGCGGAAAAATATACGACAGAAATTTTCATAGTGTCCTCCTTTAAAATGCCGATGCGGATTGTCCCGCATCGGCACATCGTATGGCTTGTCCATCTGGGAAACGGTGTTTCCTTAGAATTCCGGCTCGATCAGGCCGTAGGAATTTGCTTTTCTCTTGTAAACCACGTTGACCTCGTTGGTTTCCGCATTGAGGAACATGAAGAAATTGTGGCCTAAAAGTTCCATCTGGATACAGGCCTCCTCGGGATCCATGGGTTTCATGGCGAACCGTTTCGTCTTTACGATTTTTACGGTTTCTTCAGCCTCTGCTTCTTCTTTCAGAAATGCCTCGCTGAAGGAGAGGGCGCTCTGTTTCTTATCAATCAGTTTCGTCTTGTATTTTTTGATCTGACGCTCGATAATCTCTTCCACCAGGTCGATGGAAACGTACATATCGCTGCTGTCCTGCTCGGCACGGATAATGTGGCCTTTGACGGGGATTGTCACCTCGATTTTCTGGCGTCCCTTCTCAACGCTCATTGTTACCTGGATTTCCGTGTCCGGTGAAAAATAACGCTCCAGCTTGCCGATCTTTCCCTCTACTGCATCTCTCAGACCCTGAGTGATGTCGATGTTTTTTCCGCTGATGATATAACGCATAGAATCAACTCCTTCTTACTGGGATTGTTTCATTATACCATGTCCGCTGCGCGGCCATGGAGCCTCCGGCGGATTTTAGCACCCGGCTTTCCGCGGCGGGCGCGGAAACCGGTATGTGCAGGTATAATGTTCACACTGTGAACATTATACCATGTCCGCTGCGCGGCCATGGGCCTCCGGCGGAACTTAGCGCCTGGATTTCTGCGGCAAGCGCAGAAACCAGAATGCGCAGGTATAATGCCCGCTTTGCGGTCATTATACCATGTCCGCGGCCGCAGCCTGACGGATATTGTGCCGGATTTTTCCACGGCACATGCAGGTATAATGTCTAGTATTAGTATAGCATATGTTTCAGTGAAAAACAATTCATTTTGTAAAAAGTTTATACAATTTAAGAAAGAAAAATAAAGTATTTGTACGATAGGCGGGCCGCGACAGGATGCGGCATTTGTCAAGGGATTTCGCGCGGAAAAATGTCGGAAAAGGGAATTTTATGAGATGTGTACAAAAATGTGAAAAAAATCCGTTTGCTGGAAAACCGTGTCCGGAATGTGTAAAAAATTGTGGATAATGTGGATAACTTGGTGTATAACTGCATTTTAACGCAAAATGGGGCCTGGGGCGGGTGGACAACTTTCAACAACTTCCTTGTGGATAATTGTGGATAAAGTGGATAAGACGAAAATCGAATGTATGATTTGTGCAATTTGTCTGGTTTACAATAAAAACTTATTTTATGTAACCAGGAAACACGATTCGACAGGAGCTGTCTGGGGGAGCGGCAGCGAAATTATGACTAAATTGTTAAAAAAATAGGAAGGGATTGAATAAAACGCGGGAAGGTGCTAGAATATATAAGATTGTATCATAGGGAACCAGACCAATTTTTCAATAAATGTATTTAGGAGCGAGCAGAATGAATCTTGTGGAGAAAGTATTTGGAACGCACAGTGACCGGGAGCTGAAGCTGATTTATCCGATTGTCAAGAAGATCGAGAGTCTGCGGCCGACCATGCAGGCTATGAGCGACGAGGAGCTGCGCGACCAGACAAGAAAATTCAAAGAGCGCCTGGCCGGAGGGGAAACGCTGGACGACATCCTGCCGGAGGCATTTGCTGCCGTGAGAGAGGCGGCCAGGAGAACATTAAATATGGAACATTACCCGGTGCAGCTCATCGGCGGAATCGTGCTGCATCAGGGCCGCATTGCCGAGATGAAGACAGGCGAAGGAAAAACCCTTGTTTCCACATGTCCGGCCTATTTAAACGCGCTGGCCGGAAAAGGCGTCCAGATCGTCACGGTCAACGACTATCTGGCAAAGCGTGACGCCGAGTGGATGGGACAGGTTCATGAATTCCTGGGCCTGAAAGTGGGCGTCGTCTTAAACTCCATGACCTCCGCCGAGAGAAAGGAAGCCTACAAGTGCGACATCACCTACGTGACGAACAACGAGCTGGGCTTCGACTACCTGCGCGACAACATGGCGATTTACAAGGAGCAGATGGTGCTCCGTGACCTGGACTACTGTATCATCGACGAGGTGGACTCGGTTCTCATCGACGAGGCCAGGACGCCGCTTATCATTTCCGGACAGAGCGGAAAGTCCACGAAGCTCTACGAGGTCTGCGACATCCTCGCAAAGCAGTTAAAGCGCGGCGAGGAGTCCGGGGAGTTCACAAAGCTCAACGCCATCATGGGCGAGGAGATCGAGGAGACCGGCGACTTTATCGTAAACGAGAAGGACAAGGTTGTGAACCTGACGGCCGACGGCGTCAAGAAGGTGGAGGAATTCTTCCATATTGAAAACCTGGCTGATCCGGAAAATCTGGAGATCCAGCACAACATCATCCTGGCCCTCCGCGCCAACTACATGATGTTCCGCGACAAGGACTATGTGGTAAAGGACGACGAGGTTCTGATTGTCGATGAATTTACCGGCCGTATCATGCCGGGCCGCCGCTATTCCGACGGCCTCCATCAGGCCATCGAGGCGAAGGAGCATGTGAACGTCCGCAGGGAGAGCAAGACCCTTGCAACCATCACCTTCCAGAACTTCTTCAATAAATTTGCAAAGAAAGCCGGCATGACCGGTACGGCCCAGACCGAGGAGAAGGAGTTCAGAAACATCTACCAGATGGACGTTATCGTGATCCCGACCAACAAGCCGGTGATCCGTCTTGACCGGGAAGACGCCGTCTATAAGACGAAGAAAGAGAAATTCAACGCCGTCGTCGAGGACATCGTAAAGACTCACGAGACAGGCCAGCCTGTCCTGGTTGGTACGATTACCATTGAGACGTCGGAAATGTTGAGCCGCATGTTAAAAAAGCGCGGCATCCCGCATAAGGTATTAAATGCCAAGTTTCATGAGCTGGAGGCGGAGATCGTCGCCGAGGCCGGCGTCCACGGCGCCGTCACCATCGCCACCAACATGGCAGGCCGCGGTACGGATATCAAGCTGGATGACGAATCCAGGGCAGCCGGCGGCTTAAAGATCATCGGTACCGAGCGCCACGAGTCCCGCCGGATCGACAACCAGCTTCGCGGACGTTCGGGACGTCAGGGAGACCCGGGCGAGTCCCGCTTCTATATCTCTCTGGAAGACGACCTGATGCGCCTCTTCGGCTCCGAAAAGCTCATGAGCATGTTCAATGCCCTTGGCGTGCCGGAGAATGAGCAGATTGAGCACAAAATGCTTTCTTCTGCCATCGAAAAGGCTCAGAAGAAGATCGAGAACAACAACTACGGAATCCGCGAGAACCTGCTGAAATACGACGAAGTCATGAACGAGCAGCGCGAGGTGGTTTACGCAGAGCGTATGCAGGTGTTAAACGGCGAAAACATGCGCGATGTGATCATGAAGATGGTGACAGACATCGTTGAGGGCGCCGTGGACATGTCCATCCCCGACGACAAGGCCGCGGAAAACGGAGATTTTAAGGAATTAAACGAGCTTCTGCTTCCGATCATTCCCTTAAAGCCCATCGGGGCCGACGACGAGAAGCGGAAGATGAAGAAGGAAGAATTAAAGCACGCGCTGAAGGAAGAGGCCATCAAGTTCTACGAGTCCAAAGAGGCGGAATTCCCGGATTCGGAGAAAATCCGTGAGATCGAGCGCGTGATCCTTCTGAAAGTCATTGACAATAAATGGATGTCCCACATCGACGACATGGATCAGCTCCGCCAGGGCATCGGCCTCCAGGCCTACGGCCAGCGCGACCCGCTTGTGGAATATAAGATGAGCGGCTATGAGATGTTCGACGACATGTCGGCGGCCATCCGCGAGGATACGATCCGCATCCTCTGCCACATCCGCGTGGAACAGCGGGTGGAGCGTGAGCCGGCTGCCAAGGTGACGGGAACCAACAAGGACGACAGCGCCCAGAAAGTGCCCCAGAGGCGGACGGTTCAGAAGATTTACCCCAACGATCCGTGCCCCTGCGGCTCCGGAAAGAAGTTTAAACAGTGCCATGGCAGAAAGCTTTTGGCGCAGCAGTAAGAGAGGACGGCAAGTATGGTTGAGTTAGACCAGTTCAAGTACACCTTATCCACGTATGAAAAGCCCTTAAAGGAGGTGCGGGATTCCTTAAATCTCGATGCCAAGCTGCAAAGAATCGACGAGCTTGACAAGACCATGGAGGAGCCGAGCTTCTGGGAGGACGCGGAAACCTCCACCCGCCTTGTGAAGGAAGCGAAGAACCTGAAGGATACGGTTGAGGAATTTCATAAGCTCCAGAACCAGTACGAGGAAATCGAGCTGATGCTGGAGATGGGATATGAGGAGAATGATCCGGAAATCATTCCTGAAATTCAGAAGATGATGGATGCGTTCACGACGGAACTGGACGCTCTGCGCCTTCGGACTCTTCTTACAGGGGAATACGACAGCAACAATGCGATTCTGAGGTTAAACGCGGGAGCCGGCGGCACCGAGGCCTGCGACTGGTGCAGCATGCTTTACCGCATGTACTGCCGGTGGGCCGAGAGCAAAGGCTTTACCACGGAGGTGCTCGACTTCCTCGACGGCGAGGAGGCCGGCATCAAGTCCGTGACGGTGCAGATCAACGGCGTCAACGTGTTCGGATATTTAAAATCCGAGCGCGGCGTCCACCGTCTCGTGCGGATTTCCCCGTTCAACGCCAACGGAAAGCGCCAGACGTCCTTCGTGTCCTGCGACGTGATGCCGGACATCGAGGAAGACCTGGATGTGGAGATCAACCAGGACGACCTGCGTATCGACACCTACCGCTCCAGCGGCGCCGGCGGCCAGCACATCAACAAGACGTCGTCGGCCGTCCGGATTACCCATATCCCGACGGGAATCGTCGTCCAGTGCCAGAATGAGCGTTCCCAGTTCCAGAATAAGGATAAGGCCATGCAGATGTTGAAGGCCAAGCTTTACATGCTGAAGCAGCAGGAGAACGCCGAGAAGATTTCCGACATCCGCGGCGACGTGAAGGAGATCGGATGGGGAAGCCAGATCCGCTCCTATGTGCTTCAGCCGTACACGTTAATCAAAGACCACCGGACGGGCTACGAGAGCGGAAACGTAAACAGTGTCCTGGACGGCGGCCTGGACGGCTTTATCAGTGCTTACTTAAAGTGGGAGAGCCTCGGAAGGCCCCAGGTGAAAGGCGGAGACCTGGAATAATCTTAACATAATATAAGAAGACCTTGTGCCGGAGAATACGAAACCGTGTTTTCCGGCTTTTTTTATTGCATCTTATCTCACCTGCATTTACATTCGGCAGAATTTCTTGATTTTCATTTTACACGGATCTTACAAAGATGTTACGGCTCTGTGGTGTTTCATTCCCCGGGAAAATGGTAAAACCTTATTGTACAGAGAAAAGAAAAAACGAAAAAGGAATCCATGAGGAGGAAAAAGATTATGAAAATCAGAAAATTGATTGCACTTACGGGAGCTGCCCTGCTGGCGATGAGCGCCATGACGGGATGCGGCAGCCAGGAGACAGAGACGACAGCAGCCACCACGGCTGAGACCACCACGGAAACAGAGACAACAACTGCTGGTGAAACCACGACGGAGGCAGAAACGACAACGGCAGAGGCGGCAGAGGAAGCACTTTCCGGCAGCATCTCCATGTCCGGCTCCACTTCCATGGAGAAGGTAGCAAACGCCCTTCGTGAAAGCTTCATGGAGAAATACCCGGACGTATCCGTTTCCGTAGAGTTCACCGGTTCTTCCGCAGGCGTTGAGGCCGTGCTTTCCGGCACCAGCGACATCGGAAACTCTTCCAGAAACTTAACGGATGACGAGAAGTCCGCAGGCGCTGTGGAAAATATCATGGCAATCGACGGAATTGCCGTTGCCGTTGATACGGCCAACACGGTTACGAACCTGACAAAGGATCAGCTTACGGAAATTTACACCGGCGCAGTCACCAACTGGAGCGCAGTCGGCGGCGAGGATATGCCGATTGTCGTAGTGGGACGCGAGGCTGGTTCCGGTACGAGAGGCGCTTTTGAGGAAATCCTTGGAGTAGAAGATCAGTGCGCTTACGCAAACGAGCTGGACAGCACAGGCGCCGTTATGGCAAAGGTTGCCTCCACGCCGGGCGCCATCGGCTACATCTCCCTGGACGCCATTGATGATTCCGTGGCAGTCCTCCAGCTCGACGGCGTAGACGCGACGGCTGAGAACATCAAGGCCGGCACCTACTTCTTAAACCGCCCGTTCGTAATGGCTACCAATGGAGAAATCTCCGCTCAGAGCGACCTGATTCAGGCATGGTTCGAGTATGTGTTCTCCGCAGAAGGCCAGGAAGTTGTTGCAAACGCAGGACTGATTACGGTGGAATAATAACATGACGGAAAAACAGACCTTTTCCATAAAAGCAGATGCAAGAAAGAAAGCTCTTGTGGAACATGCGGCACAGTTCATCTTTACAGTATGTGCATTCTTTGCGGTGATGGCGGTTCTCTCCATCACCGTCTACATGTTCTTAAACGGTACGCCGGCCCTCTTTGAGGTGGGGATCACGGATCTCCTTTTCGGAACCGTGTGGAAGCCAACGGCAAAGGAGCCGTCCTTCGGAATCCTTTACGTCATCCTGACCTCCATCCTGGGAACATCGGCAGCCGTCGTGATCGGAGCGCCCATCGGCGTGTTCACCGCGGTATTCATCGAGGAAATCGCGGGAAAGAAGATGGCGGCTATCGTGAAGCCGGCCGTGGAACTTTTAGCGGGAATCCCGTCGGTAATCTACGGGCTTCTCGGCATCTACCTCTTAAACCCGCTCATGTATAAGTTGGAGCGTCTGGTTTTTGCAGGTTCCACGACCCACCAATATACCGGCGGCGCCAACCTTTTGTCGGCGGTGATTGTCCTTGCGATCATGATCCTGCCGACGGTCATCAACGTGAGCGCCTCGGCCCTCCATGCCGTGCCGAAACAGCAGAGGGCGGCCTCCTATGCCATGGGGGCCTCGAAAATCCAGACGATTTTCAAGGTAGTGCTCCCGTCGGCCAGATCCGGCATCATTGCAGCCGTCGTTTTAGGAACGGGCCGTGCCATCGGCGAGGCCATGGCGATTACGCTTGTTTCGGGAAGCTCTGTCAATATCCCGCTTCCCTTTAACTCCGTCCGCTTCTTAACGACAGCCATCGTCAGCGAGATGGGCTACGCGGCAGGGCTTCACAGGCAGGTACTATTTACCATCGGCCTCGTGCTCTTCGTGTTTATCATGTGCATCAACATCGGACTTACGAAGATCCTCAAAGGAAAGGAGGACGCATAGATGGAGCGGGTCAGCATCATGAACAGGAAAAGACGGATTTCCGATGACATCCTGACGGCCGTCATCTATCTGTCGGCCTTCATCGCTGTGGCGATCCTGGTGGGGATCATCGGCTACGTCTTTTTCCGCGGCATCAGCCAGGTAAACTGGGAGTTCCTTACGAATGTGCAGAGCGCATCCAAGGGCACCGTGGGAATCGCGGGAAACATCGTAAACACCTTATACATCGTCATTCTCACGCTTCTCGTGGTGACGCCCATCGGAATCGGCGGCGCCATTTACTTAAGCGAGTATGCAAAGCCTGGGAAATTCGTTTCCCTGATTGAATTTACCATTGAAACCCTGACGGGAATCCCGTCCATCATTTTCGGCCTGTTCGGAAGCGTGTTCTTCGGCGAGGTGTTAAAACTTAAATATTCCATGCTGACCGGCGCCCTGACCTTAACGATCATGGTGCTGCCGCTCATCGCAAGGAATACCCAGGAGGCTTTAAAGACCGTGCCGGACAGCTACCGCAGCGGCGCCCTCGGCATCGGTGCCACGAAATGGTACATGATCCGGACGATCATCCTGCCGAGTGCCATGCCGGGAATCTTGACAGGCGTGATTTTAGCCATCGGCCGCACCGTCGGCGAGTCGGCAGCCCTCTTATTTACGGCCGGCAGCGGATACGATCTGCCGAAGGGCGGCATGGGACTCGTGCGGAAGCTCTTTGAACCGGGCGGCACCATGACCATTGAGCTGTATCTCCAGATGGCAAAGGGAAAATATGACGTGGCGTTTGGAATTGCCTGCGTGCTTCTGGTTCTCGTGCTGGTGATGAATTTCCTGGCAAAATACCTGGCGGGAAGATTCAATGTGGAGAACCGGAAATAATTTTGGAAGAGGAACGATATGCTGGAAAAGAAAATTGACGTGAAAGGGCTGAACCTGTACTACGGGGAAAACCATGCCCTGAAAAATGTGAATATAGAAGTCCGGGAAAATGCCGTGACAGCGCTCATCGGCCCGTCCGGCTGCGGGAAATCCACGTTTTTAAAGTGCTTAAACCGCATGAACGACCTGGTGGACGGCGTCCGCATTGACGGACAGATTTTGTTAGACGGGGAAAACATCTACGACGCCGGCGTGGATACCACGCTCCTTCGCAAAAAAGTGGGCATGGTGTTCCAGCAGCCGAACCCGTTCCCTATGAGCATCTACGATAACATCGCCTACGGCCCGAGGATCCACGGGATCAAGAACAAGGCGAAGCTCGATGAAATCGTGGAAAATGCCCTGAAGGGAGCCGCTATTTTTGACGAGGTGAAGGACCGGCTAAAAAGCCCTGCCCTGGGGCTTTCCGGCGGACAGCAGCAGAGGCTCTGCATTGCGAGAGCTCTGGCCGTGGAGCCGGAGGTGCTCTTGATGGATGAGCCCACATCGGCTTTGGATCCCATTTCTACTTTGAAAATCGAGGATCTGATGAACGACCTGAAAAGCCAGTACACGGTGGTCGTCGTTACCCACAATATGCAGCAGGCGGCCAGGGTATCGGATGTGACGGCCTTCTTCCTTTTAGGAGAGTTAGTAGAGGCCGACGATACCATGAACATCTTCGGAAGTCCCAAAGACAAGAGGACGGAAGACTATATTACAGGCCGGTTTGGCTGATAGGGAGGGAGCAAATGTCACCGAGAACAGTATTTGAACAGGAATTAAAGGAGCTGCGTCTTGATGTGCTCCAGATGGCAGACTGGGTGGAAAACGGCTACGACAATCTTTTTGAGGCCCTGGAGAAAAAGGACGGCGAGACCATGAAAAAATTCGTGCGCCACGACAGGGATATCGAGGATATGCAGCGGAACATCGAGGCCAAATGCCTGAATCTCTTTACGAGGCAGCAGCCGGTAGCCAGGGATTTAAGGACCGTGTCGGCGGCCATGAAGATCGCCACGGACATGGAGCGGATCGGAAACCACCTCTCCGACATGGCAGAGCTTTTCGTCCGCATGAATTTTGCACCGCTTTCCGGCTATTCGGGATGTTTTGCGGACATGATCCGCGACACGAAGATTTTCGTCCATAAGGCCACCGACTCTTTTGTGAACAGGAACATGGAGCTGGCAAAAGAGGTGGTTGACGGGGATGATGAGATCGACGAGTATTTCAACCAGGTAAAGCGGGATGTGATCGGCCATTTAAAGAGCGGCACGATGGACGCCGACGGCTGCGTGGATGCGCTGATGGCGGCCAAATATCTGGAAAAGATCGGGGATCACGCGGTCAACATCGGCCAGTGGGAGATCTTCCAGGAGACAGGTGTGATCGACGAAATCCGTCTCCTTTAATCATACATCTGCACCAGGGGCGCCGGGAGCTTACAGACGTGTAAACTCCCGGCGCTTTGCATTGTATAAAAAGGCGGAAATCCTTTCTCTTCCCCCGCTTCCCATACGGCGGATTTTGTGGTAAGATAGCAAAGCAACGGACAGCAAAGGCTTCCGGAAGAGGAATGAGCGAAAGGACTTCCGCATATGAAAAATCGGGAAAAAAGGACAAAAAGACCATACGGTTTCTGTGGGCCAGCATGATCGGCATTCTTGTGCTCTGCATCGGCGTATTTGTCTGGATCACGAGATATATGTCGAAGGAGAGCGAGGAGACCATGGAACAGGTCGGGGAGATTTACATGTCGGAGGTAAACCGGCAGATGCAGCTCCACTTCCGTTCCATCGTCGAACTGCGGTTCAGCCAGATGGAGGGGATTCTGCTGCGGACGCCGCCGGAGAAGGCGGAAAGCTATGGGGAAGAGATGGCCCATGACCTGTCAGTAAGCGCCCGTGTGCGGGAATTCACATATCTGGGCCTCTATTCCAGGGACGGGACGCTGGAAACGGTTTATGGGGAGCCACTGGAGATTATCAACGGCGGCCCGTTTACAGAGGCATTAAGCGCCGGAGAAAACAAGGTAGCCGCATGGATGACCGGGAACGGGGATACGCTTCTGGTTTTTGGCATCCCTGCGTCCTATCCCATGGCAGAAGGGAAGGAAAGCCTGGGGATTGTGGCAGGCGTTCCCATGAAGGGACTCAACCAGACCATGTCCCTGAGCTCTGCGAAGGCGCTGTCCTTCTCTCATATCATCCGTAAGGATGGTTCTTTTGTTCTCCGGAACGCGGACGTGGCTGAGGAGACATATTTCCAATGGATTCTCGAAGAAACCGAATTTCTGGACATGACGGCTGAAGAAGGCATGAACGCTATGGAGAGTGCTTTCCAAAAAGGCGAGAATTTCTCGTCGCTTTTAAATATTGAAGAAGAGCGGTACCATGTTTACTGTACGCCGCTTCCGTATTCGGAATGGTATCTGGTTTCCATCATGCCATACGGCCCTCTGGACGAGACGGTGAACGAGCTTGGCGTGCACCGGGTCGCGGCGATCCTGAGAGGCTGCGGACTGATTCTTCTGGCGCTTCTCTTTGTGTTTTTCTCCTATTACGGCATGACAAGGCAGCAGATGAAGGACTTAAGGCGCGCCATGAAGGAGGCGGAGCGGGCCAACCGTGCAAAGAGCGAGTTCCTCTCCAACATGAGCCATGATATCCGGACGCCGATGAATGCCATTGTCGGCATGACGGCCATCGCAGAGGCACATCTGGACAACATGGCACAGGTAAAGGACTGCCTTCGGAAAATTGAGCTTTCCAGCCGCCATCTTCTTGGGCTCATCAACGATGTGCTGGACATGGCAAAGATTGAGAGCGGGCGGCTGTCCCTGAATGCGGAAGTAATTTCCCTGCGTGAAATCATGGATGGCCTCGTGGGGATCATCCAGCCGCAGGTCGAGGCAAAAGAGCTGAACTTTGACATTGTCCCGGAACATATCAGGACAGAGCATGTAGTCTGCGACAGTGTGCGTTTAAACCAGGTTCTTTTAAACCTGCTTTCCAATGCCGTCAAATTTACAGCGGAGGGCGGCCGGATCGAAATGGCCGTAAGGCAGGAGCCGTCCCCGTCTGGAGACGAATATGTCCGCATCCACTTTTATGTGAAAGATACAGGAATCGGCATGTCGCCGGAATTCCAGAAGAAAATCTTTGAATCCTTTGCAAGGGAAGACAATAAGCGTGTGCATCGGACAGAGGGAACCGGCCTCGGCATGGCCATTACAAAATACATCATTGACCAGATGGGCGGCACCATTGAGGTAAAAAGCGAGCAGAACAAGGGCAGCGAGTTCCATGTGGCGCTGGATTTGAAGGCAGCAGCGGACGGGGCCAGCGAGCAGGAGCTCGACGGGAAACTCGTGCTGTTTGCCGATGGCGACAGCCGTGTCTGCCAGTCCGCCGCAGAGCTTTTGGCCTCCATGGGAGCAAAGACGGACTGGACGGCGGATGGACGGGAAGCCATCGGGATGGTGGAGAGAAGCCGCGAAGAAGGACGGAGCTATGACGTCATCCTTCTGGGCTGGAACCTGATGGAGCCTGACGGGACTGAAATGGTGAAGGAAATCCGCAGCCTGATGGGAAGCGCCGTGCCGGTTCTCCTGGTTTCTGCCTGCGGCTGGAGCGGGGCCGAGGCAAAGGCGAAGGAAGCCGGCGCAGACGGCTTTATCAGGAAGCCCCTGTTCCGGTCGGCGCTTTCTGCCGTAATTCTCCCGCTTTTTAACAAAGAGGTGCAGGCCGCAGAGGTCATGGAAGAGGCGGAGACGGCCGCGAATATTCAGGGGAAACGGCTCCTGATTGCCGAGGACAACGAGCTCAACTGGGAGATTGCGAATGAGCTTCTCACAGACTGCGGGTTCCTTCTGGACTGGGCCGAAAACGGGAAGCGCTGCGTGGAAAAGTTTGAGGCTTCTGAGCCGGGATACTACGCGGCTGTCCTGATGGATATCCGGATGCCTGTCATGGACGGCTACGAGGCCACAAGGGCGATCCGGACATCGAACCGGCCGGACTCCGGCCTTCCGATCATCGCCATGACGGCCGATGCTTTTGCCGAGGACGTGAAAAAATGCCTGGACTGCGGCATGGATGCCCATGTGGCAAAGCCTTTGGATATCCGAAACCTGGCGGCCGTGCTGGAAAGACTGATTTAAAGAAAGAAGCCGTCATGATGCCGTAAAAAAATCCGGCCTCCCTGCTTTTTCGGGAAGGCCGGAATTTCTTACAGATTTTCCATCCGCGTAGCAAGAAGCGGAAGCTGTTCTCTGACGGAATCCACTTCATCCAGGTCGATGACCGTAGTCTGGAGCTGTTCGGAAGCGCCGAGCTGGTTCAAAACCGTGCCCCAGGGCGAGACGGCGATGGAATGGCCCCAGGAATGGTAGGAGGCGCTCCTGTCCCTGGCCGGCGCCGTGCCGAAGGTAAAGACCTGGTTGTCGATGGCACGGGAGCGGAACAGGACTTCCCAGTGGGCCGGCCCGGTTGTCATGTTGAAGGCGGCCGGGACGAGGATGATTTTTGCGCCCTCTAAAACCATGCGCCTGGCTAACTCCGGGAATCGGAAATCATAGCAGATGCAGAGGCCGATTTTCCCAAATTCCGTATCAAAGACCGTGGCGGAATTTCCCGGCGATAAGGTGTCGGATTCTTTAAAGCACTGGCCGCCCTTTACGTCGATATCGAAGAGATGGACCTTCCGGTGCTTGGCGATCTGGCGTCCCTCCCGGTCAAAGACATAGGCCGTGTTGTAGACGCGCCCGTCGTCCCCCAGCTCCGGCACGGAACCGGCGGAAAGATAAATCCGGAATTTTTTTGCGGCATCGGAGAGAGCGGCCCAGACGGGGCCGCCTTCTTTTTCGGCGTAGGCCGGGAAATTCGGCGTCTCATAAGGGCAGACGAACATCTCCGGCAGGCAGACGATGTCGGCCTTCTCCTCTTTGGCCTGCCAGAGCTTTGGGATCAGCATTTCAATATTTTTCATCTTGTCGCTGTAAACGCGGGTCTGGAGCTGTACGATGGTGAGCTTTGTCATGGTATGAACCCTCCTTTTTAATGGAACTCGTTACTTACCAGTTTAAAGACTGCGGCGCAGAATGTCAATTCCGCAAAACAGCCGGAGGAAGAAATTTCCACCGGTGAAAATTCCTGCAATTCCTGAGGAAAATCTCCGCCATGGACGTCTGCTTTCGGATTGTATGGGGGAAAATACTTGATTTTTTTATACAATTATGCTAATATCTTCCGAGTAAAGACAAATGTATTTGTGAGACGAACATGCCGTACAGTCTTGTGCGGCAGAAGGGGCTTTTTAAAGATGGAAGCAAAAAAGAGATATTACGTGGTAAATGAGAGGGCGCTGCCGGAGGTACTCCAGAAGGTCGTGGAAGCGAAACGGCTCCTGGATTCGGACCGCTCCATGACTGTTCAGGAGGCCACGGAGCGGGTGGGCCTAAGCCGCAGCTCCTTTTACAAATATAAGGACGACATTCTTCCTCTTTCCGACAATACCAAAGGGAAGACCGTGACCCTGGTGACGCAGATGAATGACGAGCCAGGGCTTTTGTCGGATCTTCTCCATGTGGTAGCCACCTACCGGGCCAACATCCTGACGATCCACCAGACGATCCCGGTCAACGGCGTGGCGACGGTGACTTTGAGCGTCGAAGTCCTGCCGGATACGGGGAACGTGGCGAGGATGATGGAAGAGATCGAAGAACTGACGGGAATTTATGACATCAGGATTTTAGGAGTGGAAAAGTAATGAAAGCAGCAATCATGGGATACGGCACGATTGGCTCCGGGGTTTTTGAGGTGCTCCGGGAAAATCGTGAACAGATAGAAAAGAAGGCGGGAGAGCCCATCGAGATCAAATATGTGCTCGATCTGCGGGACCTTTCCGGGACACCGGCGGAGGAAGCGGCAGTGAAAGACCTTTCCGTGATCGAGAACGACCCGGAGGTCTCCATAGTCGTAGAAACCATGGGCGGGACGACGCCGGCCTATGAGTTTGTAAAGCGGTGCCTCTTAAAGGGAAAACATGTGGTGACGTCCAACAAAGCGCTGGTGGCGGCCCACGGGACAGAGCTTTTAAGGCTTGCCGGGGAAAAGGGCGTAAACTTCCTGTTCGAGGCCAGCGTCGGCGGCGGGATCCCGATTATTAGGACGTTGAACGACAGCCTGGCCGGCGAAGACATCCTGGAAATTTCCGGCATCATGAACGGCACCACCAACTATATCCTGTCCAAGATGTACGAGGAGGGCTGGACGTTTGATGACGCCCTGCGGACGGCTCAGGAGCTGGGCTACGCGGAGCGGGATCCAAAGGCCGATGTGGAGGGCTATGACACATGCAGGAAGCTTGCAATCCTGACGGCCGTCTCCACAAGGAAAGAAACCAGCTACGAGGACATCCCGACAAGAGGGATCACAGACATCACCGACCTGGATTTCAGCTATGCGGCCAGGCTCGGCACTTCGATTAAGCTCCTTGGCATCAGCCGCAAAAAAGACGGGAAGCTCTATGCCGAGGTGGCGCCGGTGATGGTTGGGGCCCAGAATCCGCTGTATTCCGTGAGCGGCGTCTACAACGGGATCATGGTGACAGGGAATATGCTCGGCGTGTCCATGTTTTACGGCAGCGGCGCCGGGAAGCTCCCGACGGCAAGCGCCGTGGCGGCCGACATGATCCATGCGGCGATTCGGAAAAACAGCCGGCTGTCGCCTGGCTGGTGCGAAGAAAAGCAGGAAATCCTTCCGGCTGACCTTCTGGAGCGGAGATACTTTGTGCGATTTGAAGGGAAGCGCCAGGAGAAGAAGGAGATCGTGGAGAACGCCTTCGGGAAGGTGAAATGGATTTCCCTGGAGGGTATGGACGAATTTGCCGTCCTCACAGAGAAGATGAGCGGTGAGAAATTCCGGGCTGCGGCCGAGGCGGTCGGCGGCCTGCGCCAGCACATCACGGCAGAACTATGAGTGTGGTAAGAGAAATTTTTATCCTGTGGCGGAACGGGGAGATCCCCTGCTTGTTCCACCTGTTCACCGGCCTCTACTGTCCCGGCTGCGGCGGGACGCGGGCCGTCAAGGCGCTGCTTTTGGGGCGGCCGCTTGTGAGCTTTCTGTATCACCCGCTGGTGCTTTTCTGTGCGCTTTTGGCGCTGTGGTTCGCCTGGTCATATTTCCTTTACCGGCGGACGGGAAAGGAACGGTACCGGCCGTCTTTTGACAATAAATATGTGTATGCGGCGGCCATTCTCACTGCCGTCAACTTTATCATAAAAAATGTGCTTCTGATATTCTTCGGGATTGACCTTCTGGCGCTTCTGCCGAAGGTATGAAAAACCCCGGCCGTGCTTCCAACGTGAAAAACATGGCCGGGGTACTTATATTTTTATGCTACTGCATCTGCTGGAGCTGCTGTTCCATCTGCTCGTAGATTTCGTTGAACATGGCGGCGTTTTCCGGGTCATTCATGAAGCTCGTAAAAGCCAGGACGTAGAGGAACTCGCCGATGCCTAAAAGGATGCAGATGATGCCGAGGACGATGCCTGCGATGGCCGTGCCGGAGAAAGGCTGTCCCTTTTTCGAGATCACGGCAAAGCTGACGGCGCCGACGCCCAGGATAATGGCGAGAGGGAAGGCGCAGCAGCAGAGGGTCAAAAGGCCGAGAATCCCGCAGGCCAGAGAGCCTGTGGCAAAGTTGTTCTTCGGCTTTTGCTGGCGCGGCTGACCGCCCGGCATGTTCCCGTTTCCGGGATTCTGGTATCCGCCGGGATGCGGCTGGCCGTACGGATCATAAGGGCCGTTTTGCCCGGGTGCGCCGTAATAGCCGCTCTGGTTTTGCTGCCCGTAGGGGTCATACTGGCCGGGGCCGCCGTAATATCCGCCGTGATTTTGCTGTCCATATGGGTCATAAGCGCCGTTCTGTCCCGGGGCGCCGTATCCGCCGTTCTGGTTTTGCTGTCCGTAGGGGTCATACTGACCGCCGGGCATGTTTCCGCCGCCGGGATTCTGGTACCCGCCGGGATTTTGCTGGCCGTAAGGGGCGTGCTGTCCGGGGCCGCCCGGATTCTGCCCATAGGGATCGTAGGGGCCGTACTGGCCGCCGGGCATGTTTCCGCCTCCGGGGTTCTGGTATCCGCCCTGATTTTGCTGCCCATAGGGGTCATACGGGCCGTTTTGTCCGGGTGTGCCATACTGCCCCTGGCTGTTCTGCTCTTTGGGGCCTGACGCCTGTCCGAAGGGATCCGGTGCCTGCTGCCAGGATTCCTGGCTGTGCCCGGCTTCCTGAGAACCCTGTCCGCTTTCATAAGACGTCCAGCCGTCTTCCTGTCTGTCCGTGCCAGTCTCCGGCCTTTTACTGCCGTCTGTCTCCGGCATGTTTTCCATGCCGCCGTTATATTCGTTTCTATCCATATCTGCCATAATTCCAGTCCTCCTGCGAGCCAGATAGCATAAGTTCAAAAGTATTTTCTGACGGCCTGCCGAAAGTGGCAGAACCGTATCCTCATTTTAACACGAACAGGGGGCCTTGTCCATATTTAAGTTGCATATCGCCCCCCTTTGAATTATAATGAATAATGGAACGCCGGACGCCCGGCGAAGGAATGAAGGAGCAGATATATGGATATTTTGAATGAACTTCAGCAGGAACTGGGCATCGCCCGGAGCCAGGCAGAAGCAGCAGTAAAACTGATTGACGAGGGAAACACGATCCCGTTTATCGCCAGGTACCGGAAGGAAATGACCGGCGCCTTAAACGATGAGGTGCTGAGGAACCTGGATGAGCGGTTAAAATATTTGAGAGGCCTCGAGGAGCGGAAAACCCAGGTGCTTTCTACGATTGAGGAACAGGGAAAGCTGACGCCGGAGTTAAAAAAGCAGATCGAGGAAGCCAGGACGTTAGTGGCCGTGGAAGACCTCTATCTCCCCTACCGTCCTAAGAGGAAGACGCGGGCCGGAATCGCAAAGGAAAAGGGGCTGGAACCCCTGGCCGATACGATTGCCCTCCAGCTTTTAAGTGAGCCGCTTCCCGCGGCGGCAGCGGCCTATCTTTCCGAAGAAAAAGGCGTAAAAACAGCAGAAGAAGCCATTTCCGGTGCCATGGATATCCTGGCGGAGCGGATTTCTGAGAATGCAAAATACCGGGCCTATATCCGGAAGACGACGGCCGCCGAGGGGCTTATCAGTTCCGAGGCCAGGGATGAAAAGGCCGAATCGGTTTATGAAATGTATTACCATCATGAGGAGCCGGTGAAAAAATGTGCCGGCCACCGCGTCCTCGCCTTAAACCGCGGGGAAAAGGAAAAGTTCCTTACGGTAAAGATTCTGGCGCCGGAGGAAAAGATCTTAAGATATCTGGAAAAGCAGGTGATCGTCCGGGAGAACCCCGTCACGTCCCCGGTCTTAAAGGAAGTCATCGAGGACAGCTACCGCCGCCTGATCGCCCCGGCCATCGAGCGGGAAATCCGAAACGACATGACGGAGAAGGCGGAGGACGGCGCCATCCATGTATTCGGGAAAAACTTAGAACAGCTTCTCATGCAGCCCCCGATCACCGGACAGGTGGTTCTCGGCTGGGATCCCGCCTTCCGTACCGGCTGCAAGTTAGCCGTCGTGGACGCCACGGGAAAGGTGCTCGATACGGTGGTGATCTACCCGACGGCGCCCCAGAACAGGGTGGCGGAAGCAAAGAAAGTCTTAAAGGACTTAATTGAAAAATACCATATTACCTTAATTTCCGTCGGAAACGGGACGGCTTCCAGGGAGTCGGAGCAGATCATCGCGGAATTTATAAAGGAAATCCCGGAGCATGTCCGCTACATCATCGTAAACGAGGCAGGCGCCTCCGTCTACTCGGCCAGCAAGCTGGCAACGGAGGAATTCCCGAAGTTTGACGTGGGCCAGAGAAGCGCCGTCTCCATTGCAAGGCGCCTTCAGGATCCTCTGGCGGAGCTTGTAAAAATTGATCCGAAATCCATCGGCGTCGGCCAGTACCAGCACGACATGAACCAGAAGCACTTAAGCGAGGCACTGGGAAATGTGGTGGAGGACTGTGTAAACAAGGTGGGCGTCGACTTAAACACGGCATCGGCGTCTTTGCTGGAATATATTTCCGGAATCACAAAGGCCATTGCCAAAAATATTGTCGCGTACCGGGAGGAAAACGGAGCGTTTACAAGCAGGAAACAGCTTTTAAAAGTATCGAAACTGGGGCCGAAGGCCTTCGAACAGTGCGCCGGCTTCATGCGGATTTCTGATGGTGAGAATCCTCTGGATGCCACGTCCGTCCACCCGGAAAGCTACGGGGCGGCCGCAGAACTCTTAAAGCGCCTGGGATATCAGCCGGAGGAAATGAAAAAAGGCGGCCTTTCAGGGCTTGGAAAGAAAATTCCGAATTATAAGAAAATGGCAGACGAACTGGGAATCGGCGAGCTGACGCTCCGGGACATCGTATCGGAGCTTGAAAAGCCGGCCAGGGACCCGAGAGAGGAGATGCCGAAGCCGATTTTAAGGACGGATGTCCTGGAGATGAAGGACTTAAAGCCCGGCATGATTTTAAAGGGCACGGTCCGAAACGTCATCGACTTCGGGGCCTTCGTGGACATCGGTGTCCACCAGGACGGGCTGGTACATATTTCCGAAATGTCGGAAAAATTCATCCGCCATCCCTTAGAGGCCGTCAGCGTCGGCGACATCGTGGACGTGAAGGTGCTCCAGGCGGACACGGTGAAAAAACGGATCTCGCTTTCAATGAAAATTAAAAAATAAATGGAGGGGTAAGACATGAAGTACAATTTTGACGAAATCGTAGACAGAAGCGGAACCTTTGCATCCAAGGTGGAGCGCCTTCCCAAAGGGGCTCCGGCAGATTCCCTGGCCCTCTGGGTTGCAGACATGGATTTTCCGTGCGCTGAGCCGATTATCCGTGCGCTCCACGAGCGTATCGACAGGAAAATTTTCGGCTACACGGTCTATGACACCGAAGAATGCCGCGGGACGGTGGTTCAGTGGTTCAAGAGACGCTACGGCTGGGAAGAGAGCGAAGAGAACCTGTTCTTCTGCCCGGGCATCGTTTCGGCGTATGCAGTTCTTTTAAACCTTTTAACAGAAGAGGGAGACGGCGTCGTGATCCAGAGGCCGATCTACTACCCATTCACCATGAAGGCCAAGAGCAACAACCGTGTGATCGTGGACAATCCGTTAATCTATGAGAACGGCACCTACCGGATGGACTACGAAGACCTGGAGAAAAAGATGGCAGATCCGGCCAACAAGGTACTCGTGTTCTGCAGCCCCCACAACCCGACGGGACGCGTCTGGAGCGAGGAAGAGATCAAAAAAGTCGTGGAAATCTGCAAAAAATATGACAAATGGATCATCTGCGACGAGATCCACTGCGACCTCTTAAGAAAGGGCGTCGTCCATCATCCGATCCTCAAGGTATGCCCGGAATACTCCGACCATATCGCCGTCTGCACGGCTCCCAGCAAGACCTTCAACCTGGCAGGCATGAAGACCTCCAACATCGTGATCCGCAACAAGGAGCTCCAGAAGCGCTGGAAGGAGCTGCTTGACGACAAGCTTTCCATGGGCGGCGCTTCCACGTTAGGGCTTACGGCTATGATTGCAGCTTACACAGAGGGCGACGAGTGGCTGGATCAGGTGAATGAATACATCGAGGGCAACTTAAACTATATCGACAGTTTCTTAAAGGAGCACATGCCGAAGGCCCATCTCGTCCCGACGGAAGGAACGTATCTGGCCTGGATTGACTTCAACGAGTATGTCCACGGCGACGCCGAGAAGTTAGAGGAGCTGATGCACAAGGCCAAGGTGGCTCTCGACGAGGGCTATATCTTCGGCGAGGCCGGAAGAGGCTTTGAGCGCATCAACGTGGCGTCTGCCCGCAGCGTCATCGAGGACTGTATGAACCGGATCAAGAGCGTTCTGGAGCCGGAGCAGTAGGCAGAGGTGAGGAATGAAGTTCAGTGTTAAAATGACGGCAAAGGATTTGTTTGACTTTTCCATGTACAATTCGTACAGCGGCGCCATGGGGCTGTTCAACGTGATATGCACGTTTGCAGCCCTGGTGCTGTTAATCGTGACCTGGGGCTCCACGGATGTGTACCAGAAAGTGCTTTTAGCGTTCTGCATGCTGATTTTTACGGTGATCCAGCCGGCGATGCTGCATTTTAAATCAAAAAAGCAGGCGGAGATGCACGGATTTTCCACGCCGGTGAACCTGACTTTGACCGATGAGAAGATTGCGGTAGAGCAGGCCGGCGTCGAGGGGGAAATCCTCTGGAGCCAGGTCTGGAAGGCGGCGCGGATCCCGTCCATGTTTATTTTAAAGGTGGGGCCGAGCCATGCGTACCTGCTGCCGAATGCGGCTGTTGAGGGACGTGAAGAGGAGCTTCTTGCCCTCTTAAAGAAAAACCTTCCGGAAAAGAAAACGAAAGGACTTAAGGCATGATAATAGAAAGCTTTGAACCTGGGGATACTTATGCATTGGGAAAGAAGCTCGGGGAACAGGCAAAGCCGGGGGATGTGTTCTGTTTAAACGGGGATCTCGGCGTGGGGAAAACCGTGTTCACCCAGGGGTTTGCGGCCGGCCTGGGGATTACGGAGCCGGTGAACAGCCCGACCTTTACGATTGTCCAGCAGTACGACGGCGGCCGTCTGCCCTTTTACCACTTCGACGTGTACCGGATCGGCGACGTGGAAGAGATGGAAGAGGTGGGCTACGAGGACTGCTTCTATGGCGACGGCGTGACCCTGATTGAATGGGCCGGTCTGATTTCAGAGATCCTGCCGGAGACGGCGGTGTCCGTGACAATCGAAAAGGAGCTTGAAAAGGGGTTCGATTACAGGAAGATCACAGTGGAGGGAAGATGACATGCGGATTCTGGGAATTGAAAGCTCGTCCCTTGTGGCATCGGTGGCCATCGTGGAGGACGGCGTAACCATGGGGGAATATACCGTCAATTTTAAAAAGACCCATTCGCAGACCCTGCTTCCGATGATCGACGAGCTGGTGAAAATGCTTGGGATTTCTTTAGACAGCCTGGACGCGATAGCCGTTTCCGGCGGCCCCGGCTCCTTTACAGGGCTTCGGATCGGCTCGGCGACGGCCAAGGGGCTTGGATTTGCGCTGAAAAAGCCGCTCATCCATGTTCCGACGTTAGAGGCCACGGCCTACAACCTGTTCGGCGTGCCGGGGCTCATCTGCCCGATCATGGATGCGAAGCGGAACCAGGTTTACACAGGGCTTTACCGGTTTGAGGACGAGTTTGCCGTTGTGTCGGATCAGGAGGCCATGGATATGGGCGAGCTGATCGAAAAACTGAACGCCATGGGAGAGCGCGTCATCTTTTTGGGCGACGGCGTCCCCGTGTACAGGAAGCAGATCGAGGAGAAGCTGACCGTGCCGTTTTCCTTTGCACCGGCCAATACAAACCGTCAGCGGGGCGCCTCCGTGGCAGCCCTCGGGTGCAGATATTTTGAGCAGGGAAAGACGGAGAGCGCCGCGGAGCACATGCCGGACTACTTAAGAAAATCCCAGGCAGAACGGGAACGGGAAGAACGCGAGAGAGCGGCAGAGCAGGGATAAATGGAAAAGAAAGGTGGTGGCGGCTGCGATGGATCTCAGCTTTATCATGATATTTTTCGGCTTCATCATCCTTCTTGTCCTGATTGTGGCGGCTGTGACCGTTGGTACGGTCTCGAGCTGCTTCGGTGCCATTCAGGATGATGAGGACGGAGAAGAAGTATAAATTATTCTTTAAAAAGAGGAGGTTTTGCTGTGAATAAGGAAGTTCTGGAATTTGTAGCGGAAAAGACGAAGGAAATGATCGGTTCGGCCACATGCAGCAAAGAGGCAAAGGAAGCCGGACAGGCATGGCTGGATGCCATTGGAACGGAGAAAGAGGCAGAGGCGACGAAGGCCTACATTGCCGAGCTGGAGGGCGACATCATGCCGGTGGACATGCTCATAAGCTTTGCGGAGTCGGAAGCAGGGAGCCAGCTTTTCGGTGCGGAAAAGGCAAAAGAAGTGGCAGCCCATGCAAAGGCAATCAAGGCAGACGGCGCGCGCTACTGCGACTGCCCGGCCTGTGCGGCAGCAGAAGCCATCCTTGAGAAAAAAGAAAGCATGCTTGCATAAGAGAACAGGACATTTGAGCCGGGGAGCGCAGTTTCCCCGGCTCGTTTCTTTTATCATGGGAGCCGTTCTGCCTTGATTTCCGTCAGGTACCCGCCCGCAAGGGAAAAGGGGATGAGAGAAAGCGGCGCCTCCGTGTGGATATGGCATTTGATAAGGTCCACGCCCTCGGCAATGACGGCGCTGTCGCCCGAGGCGGTCAGGGTTTTTTTCAGGTGCTCAGAAAGCCCGGCGTCCGCGGCGTCCTTAAGGACAGAAAATTCAGTGCAGAAGCGCGGACGGGTATTTTCAGACTGACTGAGCGTTCGATTCTGGCCTTCGCTTTCCCTGGCCCATGCTTCGTCCGGCCCCTGAAAACAGACCTTCCGGTACGCACCGTGGGAGACGGCGAGAAAGTCAAGAAGCGGCGTTTCCGAAAGGCAGAAGGATAACACTTCCCGCGGCTGATCTGAAAAGACCTGACAGCGGAGCGAAGCGCCGGTATCCATAACGACAACCTGCTCTCCAAAGGCCTTTAACGCTTTTTCCATGGACTCCGGCGTCCTGGAGCCCAGCCTGTTTTCCGATGTGAAGGTGATCCGGTAGGTGATGATTCCCTCGGCCGCCCTGGCGCTCTCCGTATTCTTTTCCATAAAAACGAATGCGCCGGCGCCGTCCGCTTCATCCCAGTCATCCTTCAGGATACCCTTTCCGGAAAAAACATGTCCAAGTCCCTCGATAAGCAGGCAGTAGCCCTTCGCACCGGCGTCGACGACGCCTGTCTCCTTAAGGGCGCTTAACCGCCTTGTGGAGTTTTTTAGGGAAACGGCGGCAGAAGCCTGAAGGCAGTCCCAAACCTCTAAAAGCCCGGCGTCCGGCGACCGTTTCAGAAGACGCGCGGCATCGGCGGCGCTTTCCCGGCAGGCCGTGAGGATTGTCCCTTCGGCCGGCTGCGCGACGGCGCGGTAGGCGAGCGCTGCCCCGCATGCCAACCCGCGCACAAGATCGGCGGGGGAAGCTGTTTCCCTGTCTGCCAGCTCTTTTGCAAGGCCGCGGAAAATGAGAGATAAGATTGCTCCGGAATTCCCGCGGGAGCCTCTTAACATGGCGGCTGCTGCTGTCAGAGCTACCTCTTTTACCGTACAGCTTTCGGGAAGGCGGAGAAGCTGTCCTTTGGCGGCTCCAAGGGTCACGGCCATGTTGGAGCCGGTGTCGCTGTCCGGCACGGGAAACACGTTGATGCGGTTTAGTTCCATCCGTCTTGAAGAAATCAGATTGGCGGCGTTTATGATGCCGTCCCGGAGCATGGCTCCGCTCACTTCCATAAAAATTCCCCCTTTGTGTGTTTTCAGGTTTTCAATCGCAAACTAACAATGATAGTTATTGTGTCTCCAGTATAGCGGATTCCGGTATTTTTGGCAAGATGCGCCGGAAAAAAGTATTTCTGTACAATGGGCCGCAAATCTGGTACAATACTGCCATGTTCGATTGATCGAAGGGGCGGGGCGCAGGACGTCCCGTTTGGGTTTGAAAGAGAGGTCATGGCAGATGACGGTGCATTTAAAAAAACTGGTTCCTGACGATATCCCGGAGTTGGTTTCCATAGAACAGGAGTGCTTTTCCGATCCCTGGTCGGAGGGGCTTCTTTCGGCGCTCTTTGAAAGCGCGTTTGACGAGACCTGGGTTCTCAGGCTGGATGACGGCACGGCGGCCGGCTATATCAATCTCCGGTTCCTGGCCGGCGAGGGGGAGCTGATGCGGATTGCCGTCCGCCCCGAATGCCGCGGCCGGGGATATTCGAGAAAAATGATGGAACAGATGGTAAAATCTGCTGAGGAAAAGCAGGTGCACGACATGACCCTCGAGGTGCGCGCGGGGAACCTGGCGGCCATAAACCTTTATAAATCCTATGGTTTCAGAAAAGAGGCCGTCAGGAAGAACTATTACCACGATCCCGACGAGGACGCGTTCATCATGTGGCGTCGTCCGGCATGAAAGAATTACCACTTAAATCCGACGATTTTTCCGCTATAATGTAGGGGTACCCGGCAGGCGGGCCGGAATCAGAGCAAAGGATGCGGAAAGGTGAGGATAGCATGAGAAAGTACGGAAAGAACGGGCGGCTTGAGACCGTCGTCTGCAACATGTGCGGAAAAAAGATTGTTGTAAAAGAAGGGATTGTCCGGGAAGGCGCGGCCATGATCGACTATGCGTGGGATTATTTTTCGGAAAAGGACGGAGAAGTCCATCATTTCGACCTCTGCGAGGCGTGCTATGATGAGCTTGTCAGCCAGTTCCGGATTCCGGTGGACACGGAAGAACAGACGGAACTTCTTTAAAAGTGAAAATGGTTAAAAAAGGGGCGGCGCGGAAATTTCATTTTTGCGCCGCCTTCTCTTGCGTTTGCGCGCCGGTTTGTGTTATGATGCAGGAGACCGTCTGGAAAACGGTCTCGGCCGAAGGGGTCTGCCCTCCGGCAAAAATCCCGGCGGCTGGAAACGTGCCGGGAAAGAAGAAATGAGGAATTTACATGCTGGATATTTGTTTGCTTGGGACCGGCGGCATGCAGCCGCTGCCGTACCGGTGGCTGACCTCGATGATGGCACGCTGTGACGGCAGCAATCTTTTGATCGACTGCGGCGAAGGTACCCAGGTTGCTTTAAAGGAAAAGGGATGGAGCCCGAAGCCTGTGGACATCATCTGCTTTACCCATTATCACGCAGACCATATCAGCGGCCTGCCCGGCTTCCTTTTAACCATGGGAAACGCGGAGCGGACGGAGCCGGTGCTTTTGGTGGGCCCGAGAGGGTTAGAGCGGGTCGTCGGCGCCCTGCGGATGATCGCGCCGGAGCTGCCCTTTGAACTGAAATTTAAGGAACTTACGGAGCCTAGGGAAACTTTTACGGCCGGCCCGTATGTGGTGGACGCCTTCCGCGTGAACCACAATGTCACATGCTACGGCTACCGGATCTCCATACCGCGGAAAGGCCGGTTCGACGTGGAGCGGGCGAAGGCCCAGGACATCCCCCAGAGATTCTGGAACCGCCTGCAAAAGGGCGAGACCATCGAGCATGAGGGACGGCTTCTGACGCCCGATATGGTGCTTGGGGCCGCAAGGCGCGGGCTTTCCGTCACGTATTCCACGGACACAAGGCCTGTCCCGGTCATCGCCGAGTATGCAAAGGACAATGATCTGTTCATCTGCGAGGGCATGTACGGGGAAAAGGAGAAGGCGGCAAAGGCCAGGGAATACAAGCACATGACGTTCCAGGAGGCGGCAAAGCTTGGCCGCGAGGCGGCGCCCAGGGAGATGTGGCTGACCCATTACAGTCCGTCACTCATGCGGCCGGAGGAGTATCTCGAGGAAATCCGCGGCATTTTCCCGCGGATCCGGACAGCCAGGGACGGCTGGTCGCTGGAGCTTGGCTTCGACGAGGAATAACCGGCCGGGAATAGAAAAGAGGAAGGAACATGCTGCAAAACAAAACAGAAGAAGACGTTTATATCCTTGCGATTGAAAGCTCCTGCGACGAGACGGCAGCGGCAGTGGTGAAAAACGGGCGGGAGGTGCTCTCCAACGTGATTTCCTCCCAGATTGCCCTTCACACGCTGTACGGCGGCGTGGTGCCGGAAATTGCATCGAGAAAGCATATTGAAAAAATTAACCAGGTGATCCAGGCGGCTTTGGACGAGGCGAAGATGACGCTGGAAGAAATGACGGCCATCGCCGTTACTTACGGGCCGGGGCTTGTGGGTGCGCTTTTAGTCGGCGTGGCGGAGGCCAAGGCCATCGCCTATGCGGTGGGAAAGCCCCTGGTGGGCGTCCACCATATCGAGGGACATGTATCGGCGAATTTCATCGAGCACCCGGATCTTGAGCCGCCGTTTGTCTGCCTGATTGTTTCGGGCGGCCATACCCATCTGGTGATCGTAAAGGACTACGGGAAGTTTGAAATCATCGGTCGTACCATGGACGACGCGGCCGGCGAGGCCTTTGACAAGGTGGCGAGGGCCGTGGGGCTCGGCTATCCCGGCGGGCCGAAGGTGGACAAGGCGGCAAAGGAGGGGAATCCCCATGCCATTGAGTTCCCGCGGGCAAAGGTGGGCGGCTCTGCCTACGATTTCAGCTTCAGCGGAATGAAATCTGCCGTCTTAAACTATATCAACCAGGCCAACATGCGCGGCGAGACGATCTGTGTCCCGGATCTGGCGGCGTCCTTCCAGAATGCCGTCGTGGAGGTGCTGGTGTCCAGGGCCGTGGCAGCGGCAAAGGAGTACGGCTATGACCGGCTTGCCATCGCAGGCGGCGTGGCCTCCAACTCTGCACTGCGGGCCGGCATGAAAGAGGCCTGTGAGAGAGAAGGGCTTAAATTCTACTACCCGTCGCCGATTTACTGCACCGACAATGCGGCGATGATCGGCGCGGCGGCTTACTATGAATATAAGAACGGGACACGCGCGGGATGGGATCTCAATGCGGTGCCGAATCTGAAACTGGGAGAGCGGTAAATATGGAAACAGCACGGGAGCGGAAAACGGCTGCCATTGTCCTGGCTGCCGGACATGGAAAGCGGATGCAGAGCGAAGTAGCCAAGCAGTTTATGGAGCTTCAGAGGAAGCCCCTGCTTTTCTATTCCCTGAAAGCATTCGAGGAGAGCACCGTGGACACAGTGGTGCTTGTGACAGGGAAAGAGGAGATTTCCTATTGTCAGAAAGAGATTGTCGGTAAGTTCGGCTTTCAGAAGGTATCACGGATCACGGCAGGCGGAAAAGAGCGGTACCACTCGGTGTATGCCGGTTTGCTTGCCCTGTCCGAGAGCGGGTTCCCGCCGGACGGTCTCGTGCTGATCCATGACGGCGCAAGGCCGCTTGTGACCGGGGAGATCATTTCCCGGGCCGTAGAAGGCGCAGCAAAATACGGAGCCTGCGCGGCCGCCATGCCGGTGAAGGACACGATCAAGGTGGCCGATGAGGATGGCTTCTGCGCGGCGACGCCGAAGCGCAGCATGCTGTGGCAGATGCAGACGCCGCAGGCTTTTTCCTTTGCGCTGATTCTTGACGCATATAAAAGGCTGTTTTCCGGGGAAGAATACCAGAAGGACGTCACCGACGATGCCATGGTGGTGGAAACCATGACAGACAGCCGGGTCAAGCTGATCCTGGGAGACTACTCCAATATGAAGGTGACGACGCCGGAGGACATGGCCGTTGCCGAGGCACTTCTTCTGCGGCAAAACAGCATGTAAAACCGTGCTGTCTCCAGCCGTTTTCACAGGGAAAAAACGACAGGAAAAAACTTCTGGAAAAAAATGAAAAAAAGTGCTTGACAAAATGCGATTCTTTCGATAGAATGTAAAAGCACGTTTGAGAGAACGCTTTGGAGAGATATCGAAGTGGTCATAACGAGGCGGTCTTGAAAACCGTTTGTCCGCAAGGGCGCGTGGGTTCGAATCCCACTCTCTCCGCTGACTGTACTGAGAATGCGGAGAAAGATGGAAACGGATTCCGGTGCAGAATTTCATACCAGATCCTGTTTGGCAGGATGTGATTCAACCAGATGCAGAAGTACCCAAGTGGTTGAAGGGGCTCCCCTGGAAAGGGAGTAGGTCGTTAGTAGCGGCGCGAGGGTTCAAATCCCTCCTTCTGCGCTCATCGAACTTCGACAAACCTTGAAAAAGGAATTCGAAAAAAGATGAAAAAAGTTGTTGACAAACGGTTGAGCTTGTGATAAGATATCAGAGTTGCCGCTGAGGCCGGAAGCAACTTAGTGAGAACGAACCGGAAGGCGAAGGTCGAACTTAGTGCGAGGCCGTTCGCGAACCTTAACGAAGCGAAGCTGAGTTTAGTTGAGCGAACATCGACAATGAAAGAACCTTGAAAACTGAACAGTATGTAAAACCCTGAAAATTCTTATAAAAATGGCTTTTGGTTTAAGCCATGAATGAGAACATTCAGAACAAAACCTAAACAACAGTAGAACGGTTTGAAAATTAGCCAAGCTAAGTTTTGAACCTGGAAACAAACTTTAACATGAGAGTTTGATCCTGGCTCAGGATGAACGCTGGCGGCGTGCCTAACACATGCAAG
>OLPX01000110.1_pt1 | contig 96445 bp, 75 predicted proteins | sample 1672491 | NCBI WGS metagenome assembly OLPX01 (sample SAMEA3136692, study PRJEB25190) | human gut metagenome | biome: human gut; feature: human-associated habitat; material: faeces | place: Austria | collected 2013
GAAGAAGAAAACAATCAGCGACTGGCAGGGGCGTGAAGAACGTGCCTGCTGGTGGTTGTGGGGATAAAAGGGTATTGTTGATGTTTAGATTGTGTGAGACAATAAAGCTGTTAATTATATTCAGCCATAATAGGTACTCACGATAAAGGAGAATGCAATATATGAAAAAATATGTTCAGGAAGCAACGGATGAAAATATTTGGACATCTATAAAAAACAATACTTTTGGAAGAAATAAAGATATAAAAGATTTTATAGATGGTTTAGAACTCATAGATGAGAGTGCTTGCATCAGTTTGGATGCGAAATGGGGAGATGGAAAGACATTTTTTGTCCGACAGATTGAAGAAGTGTTAAAATATGTGTTGGCAAATCAACGGGCAGATGAAGAAAATCCGATTGAGAAACTTCCATCTTATGAATATTTGAAGGACAATGAAATGATGGCTAAAATAGATTTGAAGCATTCTTATTTGCCAATCTATTATAATGCATGGATGTATGATAATCATAGCGATCCACTTATGTCCCTGTTGTTAGTCATGACAAAGACTTGCAGGGGAGTTTATGATACGAAAATAGATTCCGAAAAGATAAGTAAAAAGCTAGTAGAGGCATTGGCAACATTGCCCATATCACTAGGGGAGTTTAAAGCAAATCCATTCACCGCAATTGAAAAGTTGCAAGGGAAAAGTATGGACATTTTATCGCTTGTACAAACAGAAGAAGAGATTCGGGAGAGAGTAAAAGGAATCTTCAATGACATTATCGTAGAAAGAGCGCAGAAACTGGTTATATTTATTGATGAATTGGATCGCTGCAGACCATCTTTTGCCATAGAAATGTTGGAGAGAATCAAACACTATTTTGATGATGAGCGTGTGATTTTCGTGGTGTCCCTTAATAAGGAGCAGTTAATACATACCATAACAAATTATTATGGAAGTGGGTTTGATGCAACCAGATATTTGAATAAGTTTTTTGATGTGAATATAAATCTTCCAGCAATGGATAAATATCAAAAACAGACCTTAGAATTTTCTGAACAACAAACAGAAGGAAAATTTTGGTTGTATAAATTAGCTGAAGAGCTAAGTGATTATTATCATTTATCTTTAAGAGATAAACTAATTTACAAAAGTCGTATTGAAGCAGTACCAGCTACTACAGGAACATACACGAGTTTAGAATCATATTTTGTATTGCTGTTCGTAGCAAGTATTATATTACTGGACATTATTGATATTCAAGAAAAGAAAAAATTTTTAGAAGGTAAAAGTGAGTTTGTTACAAATGTGTTGCCAGAACTGAAAATTTACAAGAGATTTATTAATAGATTGATTGGAGATGGAAGCAGAACAGTTGAAGAGGAACAATTTAAAAGTAACTGCGAAGAAGTTGTGAAAGTATATAAATATGCATTTGAAACAGAATCAGATGAATATTATGAACGGTTCGAAATAGGACGCGAATTGAAACAAAAATGTATTGTTGCATGCAACGGAAATAGGTATCATTAAGAGTATAAAAGCAAGTGGGAAATTCTAGAAAAAAAGACCTGCTTGCTTTTATCGTAGAAGGAAAGTGTACACAGTACACAAGTGTGCATACAGTTAAAGCCCCTATTTTCAAGGCATAAAGGGATAGGGGTACAGTTTACCGACGAACCGACAGGAAATTTAGATTCTAAAACGAGTGAAGTATTGATTAATCTTTTTCAAGATATTTATGAAAAAATGAATAAGACAATTATCATGGTTACACATGATCCACTGGTGGCGAGTCATTGTAAAAGAATTATCTTTTTGAAAGATGGACAGATATTAGAGGAGTTGAAAAGAGAAGGAACAAGGGAAGCGTTTTATAATCAGATAATTGGACGAATGCAGAACTTATAGATAAGAAACTGAAGGCGTTTTACAGGCTGTTATAGCATGGAAAACGCCTTGTTTCATAATTAGTAGTAGAAAGAGGAAGAATTTCATGAAAAAAATAATAAAAAAACAAAATATTATATGGATTGTTTTTTGCTATTTGATTTTAATAGGTAGTTCTTTTCTGCGCCCAATGATTCTGAAAAGGATAATGGATCAGGGAATTCTTGGGAAAGATATGAAACTGATACTGCAATTTGCATTTTCCCTTATTGTATTGGTAGTCATAGAAGAACTAACCAGCATAATACAGACCAGGCTATTTGTGGATATGCAGAATAGACTTGTGATCAGTTTATATACAAAAGCCGGACAAGTATTATTTAGACTAAAACAAAGTTATTTTATGGAGAATAGTTCTACGGAAATAGTAAATAAACTGTCAACAGATATTAATAGTGTATGTTCACTTTTTGATAGTAATATTATGTATGTATTAGGATATGCTTTACAAATTATAAGTGGTGTTATCGGCTTAGTGGTAATTAACTGGAAACTGGCGCTTTTGGTATTATTGGTTGTACCGATAAAATATTTGCTAATTAAGATGTTTGCAGAGAAAGAAGAAAAATTGTCAGAACAGGAGATAGAAGCGTCTGCAAATTTTTCTTCATGGCTTGGAGATTCTATTAATGGAATACGAGAGATAAAATTATGGAATTTATATAGAGAAAAGCAACAGAATTTGATTAGCAAACAGAAAGAGATTTTGGAAATCAATAAGAAAGGTAAACTTATACAAGCATATAATATGTCGACAGATTCTGCTTTGAAAGGCTTAATAACAGCGGCTCTATATGGAATAGGCGGATATTTTATTTGTAAGAGTAAACTTACAATAGGGAGTCTCACGGCATTTATTACATATAGTAATTATGTGATTAATCCGATATCAATAGTGATGAATTTAAAACTTATATTTGCGCAGATAAAACCATCTATAAAAAGAATAGAAGAATTTATTAAGACAGATGTGGAAAAGAAAGAAAATATAGAGGGAAAAATTTGTCAGTTAAAACATAGTATTAATATGGAAAATATTTCTTTTTCTTACACGGAACGGTCGATAATGCAAAATGTGAACCTCGAAATCCACAAGGGAGAAAAGATTGCCATTATTGGTGATAACGGAAGCGGAAAATCAACATTGTTATCAATGTTGCTGCGTTTTATCGAACCAGAACAGGGAAATATTTATATAGATGGTGTGGATATAAAAGAATATGATATAGACCAATATAGAAGTATGTTTAGTGTCGTAAGCCAGAATATTTATTTGTTTGCGGATACATTGTGGAATAATATTGTCATGGGAAAAAATATAGGACTGGAGGAAATGAATCAAAAGCTTGAGAAAATGGATATGAAAGGATTTTTAAAAAAATTGCCAAATGGGTATGAGAGCAGTTTACAAAAAAATGGAGAAAATCTTTCGGGGGGTGAACGGCAGAAGATAGGTCTGCTTCGGGCACTTATAAAAGATTCACCGATTTTAATATTAGATGAGGCAACCTCCAGCATTGATAAAGATTATGACAAATTTATTCATGATATGCTTCTGAATGATTGTTCAAACAAGACGATTATCGTGATTACACATAAACAAGAAAATTTGGAAGGTATGGATAGAATATTTCAGATGAAAGAACATAGGCTGATAGAGCAGATGTGATGTATATAATTAGGCATATTATGGCAAAGAGGTACCAGAAAGAAAATGTTATATAAAGCTTTCAGTTCTTCTTTATCTAAATAACTGAGAGCTTTATTTTAATGTATAATGACTGTAAAATAGCAAAAGGACAAATGTCCTGAATTCATGGCAGAAATAATTTGATTTTATTTTAACAGAGTAAAACTGCCGGACATAATTCCTACACATTTTTGCGCTATTTTTTTATAATAGGAAATGGAAATAAGGAAATATCCATTTCATTCTTTGATGCCAATAAACTGCAGTGAGGAAGGAAGACTAAAATGGATCAAAATTTAGAAAAACTAGTAGAACTTTTGGAAAAAGACAGAGAAATATTTCAGATGTTGCGTCAGTGCCCATATGAGATTTTGAGACGTTTTGAAGTAAAGGATTATGAGGCAGACCAGTTTGTACTGAACCAGGGTGAGATTCATAACAGATTTTATATCATCGCTTCCGGGTATGTAGATATCTATGTAGAGTCAGCGCATGGAAAACGTTATCTTCTTTGCACATATATGAAAGGCGATTATATTGGCGAACTGGAAATCTTCAAACAGACAGGTTACATCAGCCGGATACAGTCGCGTGGAAAAGTACGGATTCTGGAACTGGATCGAACGTTCTTTTTACAATGGATCCGGACAGATAAGAATTTTAATGAATATATGATTCGTACACTGTGTGATAATTCATACCGGATGTGTCTGAATATGGGAGAAAATACACTATATACATTAAAGCAGAGAATTTGTCAGTATCTGCTTCGTAATATGGAAATGGATGCAAAATTTGTCATGATTTCTTCAGAAGTTTTAAGTCAGCAGATGGCGGTGACAACAAGAAGTGTCAACCGGGTATTGAAACAGTTAAGAGAACAGGGATTTATTGAACTCGAGAAAGGGAAAATATCAATCTGCGATCAACAGGCTTTGGAAGATATATTAAGAAAGGATTGAGAACTATGAGTACATTACAGCCACATATCAGATGCAGCGAGGAAGATGCGGCAAAATATGCGATTCTTCCGGGAGATCCGGCGAGAGTAGACCGTATCAAAGAGCATTTAACAGATGTGAAAGAGATCGCATTTAACCGTGAGATGAAGAGTATCAGCGGATATTATAAAGGTGTAAAGGTGATGGCAGTTTCTACCGGAATGGGAGGAGCGTCTACAGGAATTACAGTAGAGGAGCTTCATAATATTGGTGTTGAAGTTATGATTCGTATCGGAAGCTGTGGAGCATTACAACCGGAGATCAATATGGGAGATCTGATCCTCATTAACGGAGCTGTACGTGATGAGGGAGCTTCCAAAGCTTATATCGAAGAGATTTATCCGGCAATTCCAGATACAGGAGTACTGATGAATCTGATCGAAGCAACGAAGGATCTCGGATATGCTTACCATGTAGGACGTGGAAGAAGTCATGATAGCTTCTACACAGACCGTGAGGATGAGATCGATCACTACTGGTCAGGCAAAGGAATCCTTGGTGCAGATATGGAAACAGCCGCTTTATTTATCATTGGCGGTTTAAGAGGTGTTAAGACAGCTTCTATTTTAAATACAGTCAGCCTGTATGAAGGAAATCTGGAAGAAGAGATTAATAATTATGTAGATGCGGACAACGCAGCAGCAGTTGGCGAAGAGCATGAAATCATTGCTGCACTGGAAACAATCGTTCGTATGGACAAGAAGAATTAAGAGAGCGAAAGATACAAAGGTAGTGTCAAGTAAGCTATGAAAAAACTGAGACACAAAGGACGGAGGCAGAAAAATGAAAAATAAAAATAATAACAGCCCATGGTCGCTGAAAATCAATACGGCATCACTTGTATTGATCCCGGCGGCAGTAGGTATCAATTATATTGGGAAATTATTTGCAGGAATGTTAAAACTGCCATTATGGCTGGATTCTATCGGAACCTGTCTTGCAGCAGCATTGGCAGGGCCGGTTGTCGGAGCGATTTCCGGAGCAATTAACAATATTATTTATGGTGTAACTATGGATCCGATCTCTACTGTCTATGCATTTTCGCAGGCAGGAATCGGAATCGTAGTAGGGCTGATGGCATATTACGGAGCACTTAAGAGTTTAAAGGGTACGTTGCTTACAGGTATATTTGGTGGTGCAGCGGCAGTTGTGATTTCTACCCCTTTAAATATTATTTTCTGGGGAGGAACAACCGGTAACCTCTGGGGAGACCTGGCATATGCGGCAGCGGTTGCCAAACATTTCCCTCTGTGGCAGGCATCTACGATCGATGAGATCATTGTAGATATCCCGGATAAAATTGTAGTACTTCTGTTGGTAGCAGCTCTTTTCAAAGGACTTCCGAAGAGTCTGATGTCCCTGTATCAGAGCAATCACAGAATCGAGAGCCTGGACTAGGCAGGACAGGAAAGAGAATGGAGGCTAATCATGAAAAGTTTGAGTTTGTATGAAGATAAACAGTCCTTTTTAAATGGACTGACTCCGGGATGCAAGGCTTTTTACATTATTGCAGCACTTGTAATTCCGGCAATGCTGGGAAATAAACTGATCAGTATCGGATTTATTGTTTTAAGTATTTTACTTCTTACCCAGTCAAAAGTAATCCGCAGAACACTGCCAATCCTTGCAGTATCTGGATTTGTATTGATCACTGTAATTATTATTCAGGGATTGTTCCGTGCAGGTAACGAGACTGTAGTACTGGATCTTGGACCGGTTGCATTTTATAAAGAAGGTTTAATATTTGCGGCAGATATTGCAATTAATGTGTTAAATATTATTTTTGCTTTCTGTGTACTCGTTCTGACAACAAAACCTTCTGATATTATTGAGAGTATGGTAAGCCGCGGATTTTCACCGAGAATCGGATATGTATTTGTATCCCTGTTCCAGTTGATTCCACAGATGACAGAGCGTATGTCTACAATCACAGATGCGCAGAGAAGCCGTGGTATGGAGACTGAGGGAAGTCTATTAATCCGAATGAAGGCATTTATTCCGTTGATTTCTCCTGTGATCATGAGTTCTTTTATTGATACAAAAGAGCGTGCGATCGCGCTGGAAGTTCGTGGATTTAACTCAAAAGAAAAGAAATCATTTTTGAATGTATTCCATGCAAATGCTGCAAGCCGTCCGATTTACTGGATTTTATTAATTGCCACAGTGGCATCTGTAGTATGGAAACTTGTGATGATGTTTGCATAAAATACGCAGAAAGGACAGAGACAGACAATGGCTGAGATTAAAATTGAAAATTTAAAATACAGATATCCGGATACGAAAGAACTTGCACTGGATGGAATCACCTGCGATATTAAACCGGGAGAATTTATCGGCGTGATCGGACGTAACGGATCAGGGAAAAGTACATTTTGCCAGTCCCTTATCGGACTGGTGCCAAACTTTTACCGTGGCGCTTACGGCGGAAAAGTTTTTATTGATGATATTGAAGTACGCAATGTGGAAGTAGACGAACTTTGCCAGAAAGTTGGAATGGTGTTCCAGAATCCATTTAATCAGGTAACAGGTTCAAAATTGACGGTATATGAAGAAATTGCTTTCGGACTGGAAAACTTTGGTATTCCAAGAGACGAAATGAAGAAGAGAATCGATGATGCACTGGAACTTCTCGATATTGCAAAATACAGAGACCGTGCTCCGTTTGATCTTTCCGGTGGGCAGATGCAGAGAATGGCGATCGCAAGTATCATTGCGATGAATCCGGAAATTATTGTATTGGATGAGCCAACTTCACAGCTCGATCCACAGGGAAGCGAGGAAGTGTTTAAAGCAGTTGCTAAGCTGAGTGAAAAAGGTATTACAGTCATCATGGTAGAGCATAAGATTGAAAAAATTGCAGCTTACAGCGACAGAATTATGTTATTAGATGGCGGTAAGTTGGTTGCATTTGACACACCACAGGAAATCTTCGCAAGAGAAGATCTGGATGAACATGGTGTAGTTGCACCGGTTTATACAAGAATCTGCAAAGATCTGGGACTTCGTGTTCCGGGAACAGATTATTATCCGGTAACTTTGGACGAAGCACACAAACTGCTGGCATGTAAGTAGTGGAAATGGAGGACATTATGAATACGATCGAGATAAAAAATCTGCATTTCTCATACAATGCAGGAGAAGAGATCCTGAAGGGACTGAATCTGACGATTGATGAACGCTCCACTGCGATTATCGGACAGAACGGTGCCGGAAAGACAACATTTGTAAAATTATTAAAAGGACTTTTGCGTCCGACAGAAGGACAGATTTTATTTAACGGGCAGGATATTTCCAAACAGACAGTTGCAACCCTAGCAAAAGATATTGGACTTATTTTCCAGAATCCGAATGACCAGATTTTCAAAAATACAGTTTTGGATGAAGTAATGTTCGGACCGATGCAGATCGGCATGAGCAAAGATAAAGCAAAAGAAGTTGCGTTAAAAGCATTGGATATGGTAGGCTTAAAGGGAACAGAGAAGATTAATCCGTATGACCTGGGACTCTCTGAGCGTAAGATGGTATCGATCGCAGCGATCGTTGCGATGGATACAAAGGTAGTTATTTTTGATGAGCCGACGATCGCACAGGATTACATGGGCAAGAAGAGAATTCAGGCTATCATGAAGGAATTACAGAGACAGCATAAGATTGTGATTTCTATTTTGCATGATATGGATTTCGTTGCGGAAACATTTGACCGTGCAATCGTATTTGCAAAAGGAGATGCACTGCTGGATGGAGATGTGAAGAGCGTGTTCAAGGAAAAGGATATTCTTGAGAAAGCATATTTGGAGCAGCCATACACCATGCAGCTTTGTTACGAACTTGGATATAAAGAAGCATTTTTAAACCCAGAAGATTTTGTCGCTTATAAGAAAGCGAATCAATAGTAAGAAGAAAGAAGGGACCGGGATGAGAGCATTTTGGATCGTACTGGACAGCGCAGGAATCGGAAAAGCACCGGATGCGGCGCAGTTTGGAGATGAAGGAAGTAATACCTGGAAGACCTGTTATGATTCAGGAAAATTGAACATTCCGAATATGGAGAAACTTGGCATTTACTATATTGATGATATGGGATATGGAAATCAGGATCAGACAGCGGAAGGCTGCTATGGAAGACTGTATGAGAGTTCCCAGGGGAAGGATACAACCATCGGTCACTGGGAGATGGCAGGTGTGATCTCACCAAAACCGTTCCCGGTTTACCCGGATGGATTTCCGGAGGAGGTGCTGGCAGAATTTGAGAAGCAGACTGGACGGAAAGTGCTTTGTAATAAGCCATATTCCGGAACGGATGTAATCCGTGACTATGGAAAAGAGCACATGGAGACAGGCGCGCTGATCGTGTATACTTCTGCGGACAGTGTATTTCAGATTGCAGCCCACGAGGAAGTCGTACCGATTGAGACGTTATATGAATACTGTAAGATTGCAAGAAAGATTTTGATGGGAGATCATGCAGTAGCGAGAGTTATTGCGAGACCGTTTGTCGGTGAGTATCCAAACTTTACAAGAACAGACCGCAGACATGATTTTTCACTGGTGCCTCCGAAACCGACGATTCTGGATCAGTTAAAGGCAGCAGGAAAAGATGTGATCGGTGTCGGAAAGATTTATGATATTTTTGCAGGTCAGGGACTGACTGAGACAACACCGAATCATGGAAATGCAAAAAATATGGAGAAAGTATTCGAAATCCAGAAAAAAGATTTTGACGGACTTTGCTATATCAACCTGGTTGATTTTGATATGATGTATGGACACCGCAGAGATATTCCGGGTTATACAAATGCGTTGAATGAATTTGATGAAGCACTCGGAACATTTCTTGCAAATATGCGGGATGATGATGTGCTCTTTATTACTGCAGATCACGGATGTGATCCGGGATACAAGGGAACAGATCATACACGAGAGGCTGTGCCGCTTCTTGGATACAGCAAGGCATGGAAACGGGGAATCAACATTGGAACGAGGGACACGTATGCAGATATTGCAGCTACGATCGGTGAGTTGTTCCAGATTGATTATACCGGTGACGGCAGCAGCTTTGCGGATAAATTGAGATAATGATAGAAAGATAAGAACCTATAAAAGTTGCAGTGGCAAATAAAAATTGTTACTGCAATTTTTTTTGCAATTTTATAGAAACTTTGTAGATAATAATATAGAATTAAAGAAACGATAGGAGAAATGATATATGAAAAGAATTGGGAGTGTTTTGATAATATTGATAATGTTCTTATCTTTGTGGTCGGGAAATGCAGAGAATGTTTATGCCAATGAAATAACTGCGAATAATTTCGATTTTGATGTTTATAAAGCAAACTTAGCTTTTAAAAATGGAAATAATCCCGTGAATAACGGTGTGCCACCTTATTTATCCGCAGTAGAAATATTACATAATGCAGATCATCCAAGTGGAAAATTAATCAATGAGTTAAATAAGGATTCATTATTTTCTGATCATATCAAGGCTTGGAATGCATTAACATTTCAACCTACGGACGAACTTGATACAATATTGAAAGAATCGGAATATGATTTTGCAATTTTGGTTTCAATGCTTAAGATATCGACGACAAGTGATGAAATTATAAGTGCGATGAATTCCAAATATGAAAGCGCTGCAAAAACAAGCATTGGTTATATTAATGAATATTTAAAATCAGTTTATGGAGTAACTTCGACTGGCAGTTCTGAACTGTCGAAGTTAAATAAAGAACAGGTAAAAGATGCTGTTACCAGTATGTTGAAGAAAAAATATAATATGGTTGATAATATTGATGCGGGGATTAAAATATTTGATCAGTATTATTCTTCTATGAAAGATATTGAAGAAATCATACAGAAAATAACGACATATGTTTGTATTTATCAGATGGAAGAAGAAACATTTTCGGTTTTGGAATATATGTATAATTTAACCACAGACTATAATTTGAGATATGCATTGAATAAAATTATAACTTGTAAATCGGATATTCTTGCTACTGTAGAAAATGCGGTAAATGACAGTGGGACAGTAGTTTTTGGAGCACTGTTTAAAAATGTGGTGGGTGATATGTGGGCTGCTGTAATAAAAAATTCACCGGCAGCACCAATCTATTATGCACAACAAACGTCAAAACAGTTGTGTAATATGTGCTTTAGTACAGATGAACTTTCTGAACAATATTACAAAATGAATGAACTATGTGAGATAGAAAAACTACTTGTAAATACTACACAGAAAGTAGGGAATGAGTATCTCAGCAATAAATCAAGCCAGAATGCAAAAGTGTATAATAATGCAGTGGAATTATATATAAATCTCTGTGACGTAAGTGCGGATTATGCATTAGAATTTGCGAATATTATATATGATAACAGTGCCGCATCGATATTTTTAGACAGAACAAATTATAATAGTTTTGTGAGTACTGTAAATTCAATAAAATTGAATTATAAAACTACACAGGAGGACTTAAAAACCGGTTATTTAAACTATCTGGAAGAAGATTATCCGGAGATTTATGATGAATATAATCATTTATTGAACGGTGAAGATGACAATATAAAGGATAGTGGAAAATGTGGTGAAAATGTTTACTGGACATTATATAGTGATGGAAAATTAAGGATAAGCGGAACAGGGAAGATGAGTGATTATTCTGCTGCATATCGGGCTCCTTGGATTCCTGCAAGAGAGGTATATATAGAAGAAGGCGTGACGAGCATAGGAGTAAATGCCTTCAATTTATGCGAGTTAAAAAGCATATCGATTCCAAAGAGCGTAACAAGTATAGGATGGAATGCATTGAGATATTGCAGATATTTAGAGAGTATAACGATTCCGGATGGAGTGACGAGAATAGGAAGATGTGCATTTGAACATTGTAATAACTTAAAACGTGTAATAATCCCGAACAGTGTAACAAATATAGAAGAATATGCATTTTATGAATGTAGTAGTTTAGAGAGTATAACGATTCCGAACAGTGTGACAAGTATAGAAAAATGTACATTCTATAAGTGTAGTAGTTTAGAGAGCATAACGATTCCAAACGGTGTAATAAGTATAGGGGAATATGCATTTGGTTATTGCTTTATTTTAAAAAGTGTGATAATTCCAAAAAGTGTAATAAGTATAAGTGAGTTTACATTTTATAATAGTACATATGGTAATAGTTCCGATCTTACACTTTTCGTTTACCCTGATAGTTATGCATTGGACTATGCCCAAAAGAATAGTATTAAATATAATTTGCTAGAGAATCCCAAGGTCAATGCCACAGCAGTGAAATTGAATTATTCAAGCAAAACGATTCCGAAGGGAACTTCTTATAAATTAACTGCGAAGATTATTCCAAGTAATACAACGGATCAGTTATTAAAATGGTCCACCGGTAACAGCAAGGTTGCAACGGTCGATCAAAAAGGTAATGTAAAGGCGGAAAGTTATGGAAAAGCCATTATTACTGTTAAGACAGTAAATGGAAAAACAGCGACCTGTACAGTAACCGTACCATATACAATAAAATATAATTTGAAAGGTGGAACTAATAATAAGGCGAATCCTTCAAGTTATTATGGCAAAAAGGTAACTTTGAAAAATCCAAAGAAAAAAGGCTATTCTTTTACTGGCTGGTATACCGATGGTAAATATAAAACGAAGGTCACAAGTATAAGTAGTGGAAACAAAACGCTTTATGCAAAGTGGATTAAAATTAAAGTAGATAAAGCGAAGCTGCTGAAAATTACAAAGATATCCGTAAGAAAAGTGAAGATAAGTTATACAGCAATAAAGAAAGCAAACGGATATCAGATACAATATGCAATAAATAGTAAATTTTCGGGTGCGACTGTCAAAACAACCACAGCAAAAAGTGATACAATATCTTCACTGAAAAAAGGCAAGATATATTATGTAAGAGTCAGAGCATATATAGTGGATTCCACAGGAAATAAAATTTATGGAGCTTGGAGTAATTCAAAAAATACGAAATAAATTTCAATAGTTGAGTTTGGGTAATTAACTGGTGAAATAAGTTATTTGTGTTATAATTGCAATGGCATGAGAATGAGAATGCGAATACGAATACAAAAGAAACGGATGGTATATGGTATGGAAGAACTTGTATATGTAGATCGTAAAAATACAAACTGTAACAAATGGGATGGTCAGACAGGCATGTTTGGCGAGGAAGGCTTACATGCAATGTGGGTGGCAGATATGGATTTCCGCGTGCCGCAAGGGGTGGTGGATGCCCTGAAAGAATATGTAGAGCAGGGAGTATTTGGATATTATAAAATACCGGAGTCCTATTATGAAGCATTTATAAAATGGGAAAAGGAGCAGCACGGATTTACGGTAGAGAAGAAATGGATGCGATTTTCACCTGGTGTGGTTGCGGCATTTCACTGGTTTGTGCAGATTCTGTCAGAGCCGGGGGATGCAGTGATCGTCAATACGCCGGTATATTATCCGTTCCTGCATGCAGTGAAAAATAATAACCGGAAGCTGATCTGTTCAGATCTGATCAACGAAGACGGAAAATATCATATAGATTATGAAGACTTTGAGAAGAAAATTGTAGAGAATCAGGTGAAAATATTTATTCTGTGTTCACCGCACAATCCGGCAGGACGTGTATGGAAAAAAGAGGAGTTAAAGACATTATTTGAAATCTGCAGAAAGCATCAGGTATATGTGATTTCGGACGAAATTCATCATGATCTGATCTTCAGTGAACATCCGCATGTACCGTCTTTATCTGTTGGTGAGTATGCAGATATGATGGTAGCAATCACAGCGCCGTCGAAGACATTTAACCTTGCCGGCGGGCAGAATTCCATTGTGATCATTCCAGATGATAAGCTCCGGAAGAAATGGGATACATTTGTAGATGGAATCCGTGTCAGAAGTGGTAATCCGTTTGGATATATCGCAGCAGAGGCGGCATACCGGACAGGAGCTTCTTGGTTGGAAAGTGTGAAAGCACAGATCCGTGAAAATGAAGCATATGTCAGAGAAACATTTGAAAAAGAACTTCCGGATGTAGTAGTCTCGCCGTTGGAGGGAACATATTTGTGCTGGATCGATCTGGGCGCATATGTTCCGGCAGAAAAAGTCAAAGAAGTTGTGCAGAAAAGATGTCATCTGGCAGTTGATTTTGGTGACTGGTTCGGTGGTAGCAGATTTGGCACATTTATCCGTATGAATCTGGCTACATCGCCGGAAAATGTGAAGATCGGCGTGGATGCATTGGTACGAGAACTGAAGAAGTAGTAGGTGTATGAAACCTTAAGATATGATAGATAATGAAAGTATACTTTCCGGCGGAGAGTATACTTTTTGTTATGACGACGAGGAAAATGTGCTATGCTTGCATAGCAACATTTGACGACCGCTAATCAGCGAGCTGCCAAGCGAGATGGTATACGAATCGAACAGGAGTTAGCCTGTTCGATTATAGCGACGAGGAAGCTACCGGTGGCAGATCCGGTAGCTTCAGATATTTGACGAAATATGAAAAATAGATTATAATAAGGCGAACATACGTTCTGAATTAAGAAAGGGAGAATGCGAGATGGAACACACTTATATAGCGATTGATTTAAAATCATTTTATGCATCTGTGGAATGTCAGGAACGTGATTTAGATCCGATGACAACGAATCTGGTTGTTGCGGATCCAAGTCGTACAGAGAAAACAATCTGTCTTGCAGTCTCTCCTTCTTTAAAAAAATGTGGAATTCCGGGAAGACCACGTTTATTTGAAGTAGTACAAAAAGTCAGCGAAATAAACAGGAACCGAAAAAGTCTGGCTCCGGGAAGAAAGTTTACCGGAGATTCTTATAATATGGAAGAGTTAAAGCAGCATCCGGAACTGGAATTACAATACATTATTGCTGTTCCGAGGATGGCGCTTTATATGGATTACAGCCGCCGGATTTACGGTATATATCTGAAATATATCGCACCGGAAGACATGCATGTATATTCGATTGATGAAGTATTTCTGGATGTGACACATTATTTGAAAACGTATGGATTAACGGCGAAGAAACTGGCAGAGAAGATCATACAGAATATACTGAAAGAAACCGGAATTACGGCTACGGCAGGGATTGGGACGAATCTGTATTTGTGCAAAGTGGCAATGGACATTGTGGCGAAACATATCGAGCCGGACGCAAACGGTGTGAGAATTGCATCATTAAATGAAAGATCTTACCGGAAAATATTGTGGGATCACAGACCACTTATGGATTTTTGGCGGGTAGGTCATGGATATGCACAGAAATTAGAAACTGCCGGTCTTTACACAATGGGCGACATTGCGAGGTGTTCCATTGGAAAAGAGAATGAGTATTATAATGAAGAACTTTTATACAAGATGTTTGGCGTGAATGCAGAATTATTGATCGATCATGCGTGGGGTTATGAGCCATGTACGATGGATTTTGTGAAATCTTATCAGCCGGAGCAGAACAGTATGGGCGCCGGACAGGTATTGCATTGTCCTTATTCCGGGAAACAGGCAAAACTTGTTGTAAAGGAAATGACAGACCAGTTAGTTCTGGATCTGGTGGAAAAGCAGCTGGTGACAGATCAGATTGTCCTGACGATTGGTTTTGACAGGGAGAATCTGGCGAATCAAAAAGGAAAAAGTCAATTTAAAGGTGAAGTAGCGACGGACCGCTATGGACGCAAAGTGCCAAAGCATGCCCATGGTACAGCAAATTTGCAAAAACATACTTCTTCAACAAGAAAGATTATGGAAGCAGTATTGGAATTATATGACCGGATCGTAGATCCGGAACTTCTAGTCAGACGTATTACAATCACAGCGAATCATGTAGTACCGGAATCTGTGGCGCAGGAAAAAAACGGCTTTGAACAGCTTTCGCTATTTGATAATGATTCGGATGAACCGCAGAAGAAGCAACAGGAGCAGGAAGAGCTGGAACGGGAAAAGAAAATGCAGAAGGCAGTGCTGGATATTAAGAAAAAATATGGGAAAAATGCAATCTTAAAAGGCATGAATCTGCAGGAGGGGGCAACCGCAGTAGAACGTAACCGGCAGATTGGAGGACACAAAGCATGAGCGTGTATGGAAAATTTGAGAGTGCAGAAAAAAAGTACAAAGATATCATAGATCTTCCACATCCAACATCCAGAAAGCATCCCCGTATGTCGCTGGAAGCAAGAGCAGCACAGTTTGCACCATTTGCAGCCCTGACCGGTCATAAAGAAGAATTGCAGGAGGAACACCGGTTGACAAAGGACAAGATCATACAGGATGAAGAGTATCGGGAAGAGCTGGATTATGTACTCGGCCGTATTTGTCATAGAGAAGGGAAGGCTTTCATTCAGTGTAAGTATTTTGTCGCGGATAAAGTAAAAGATGGCGGAGATTACAAAATCGCAACAGGAATATTTAAAAGGATAGATTCTGAGACAAATCACCTGGTATTAAAAGACGGGATGGAAATTCCGCTGGGAGATATTGTGGAGCTGGAAGAGATAGCAGATTCTCCACTGGACAGCGTCTGACAATCTCAAATAATCTGAAAATGAAAATAAATACAAAAAATATATTGACAAATATATAATACAAGGCTATAATGTAATTACAAAATAACAAATCGAAATTATAAGACAGATGCGAGCTGTAAATAATTCATTTGTTATACGATTTCAATTATACAATTGAAAGTGTCCGAGGTGTAACGCAGGAGGACAACGATACTAAGAAAGGAAGGTACAGACCACCAAAAGGTAGAAGATAATGAAGATGGAAGAACAATCAGAATAAAGGCGGATATCAATGAACGAATTGGTATCCGTCTTTATTTAGGTATGCATTTTTATATTAAGAGAAAAGTCTGTTTTGATGCTAAAATCGGCATGATATGTTTTCCGTATTATAGCCGTGTGCAAGTTGACGCTCGTTTATGGATTTGATAGAATAAAAAAGTAAAATATGGGGGAGCTTTTATGGAATAGAATAAGGAGGATAAGCTATGCTGGATTTGACATTTGGAGAGCAAGTCAAGATTATCTTAAAAAGAAAAGGTATGACGATTAAAGAGCTTGCGAAGCTCATTGAAGAGCAGACGGGAAAGAAGATGTCCCGTCAGAATATGACGCAGAGATTGAACCGTGATAATTTTCAAGAGCAGGATATGCGAACGATCGCGAGTATATTAGGCTGTCCTTTTCAATTGAATATTCTGGGAGAGGATACAACTGCTGAAAATGACAGCATGGAACATATACAGGAAGTGGCAGCAGAGCCGGAAAAAGAGATTGTAAAAGAGACAGTAGAAGAAGTTTACGAAGAGCCGGCAGAGGAAGTCTACGAAGAACCAACGAAAGAAGTTTACGAAGAGCCGGAAGAGGAAGTCTACAAAGAACCAACGGAAGAGATATTTTATGAAGAAAAATCGGCAGAAGAAATCTACGAAGAGCCGACAGAAGAGATCGTAGAGGAAGTCTATGAAGAGAAACCGGCGGAAGAAGCAGTAGAAGAAGTCTGCGAAGAACCGGTAGCAGAGCCGACGGAAGAGTATGATGATTTCCGAGAGACAGAGGAACTGATCCGGGAAACATTTGAAGAGGAGAACCGGGAAGAAGTTTCAGAGGTCACAACAGGAGGAGCAGAAGAGACAACATCGGAGCAGGAAGAGCCAGAGTCAACAGCGGAAGATGAAGAACCGACAGCAAAATCAGAAGAACCGGTGAAGAAAAAGAAACACCACAGTTGGAAGGATTATTTCCAGAGAATGACTGGCAAACATGCAGACAAGGAAGCAGAAGGTGTAAAGCAGGCGGAAGTGGAAGAACAGAAACAGCAACCGGAACAGGAACCGTCGCCTAAACAGGAACCAGTGCCGGAACCGGAAATAACAGAACCGGAAGAAGAATATAAGGAAGAACTCGGTGAAGAATTTACAGAACCAGAAGCAGAAGTATCACCGGTAGAAGAGGAATTTGCAGAAGCATTTGAGGAAGCTGTTGCGAAAGAGAACGAGCAGGAAGAAGAGACAGAGGATTTATCCATTGGTGAGATGAATCCATATACCGGTCGTGAATATGAGTCCAACAGTGTGCGGATGCATCCGAAACGTATCGGTTATGTACAGGTTTACAGCCGCAAAGATCACAAATGGCAGGATATGACAGAGTGGGCATTTCTTGGTGAGCAGGAACGAAAGAAAGTAGAACTTGGTGATGATTATGTTTCACCGATTTACCTCGATTAGAAAGCGTGAAGATATATGAAATGGGAACAGCTATTATCGACAAAGCGAAGCAGAGAGTCCGGATCCGGCCGCAGGACGGATGGCAATACGGATCTGAGAAGTGAATTTGAAAAAGATTATCACAGAATTATCGGAAGCGCTTCTTTCCGCCGTTTGCAAGATAAGACGCAGGTGTTCCCACTGGACAAGAGCGATTTTATACGGACAAGGCTGACACACTCTATGGAAGTATCTTCGATTGCCAGGTCGTTGGGACAGAATATTGCGGAAAATATTCTGTTATATAAAAAGGATGAGGGCTTCAAACCGCACATGAAGGAAGATATCTGTAATATTTTGCAGTGTGCCGGATTGATCCATGACATTGGTAATCCGCCGTTCGGTCATTACGGTGAGGTCGCGATAAGAGAGTGGTTTGAAAGAAATCTTTCAAAGATCGAATTTCATGGACGCCCGGTCGATCAGCTTCTGAATGAACAGATGCTTGCAGATCTGTATCATTTTGAAGGAAATGCGCAGGCACTCAGACTGGTAACGAAATTACACTTTCTGGTGGATGAGCATGGAATGAACCTGACATATGCGTTATTGAATACAATTGTAAAGTATCCTGTGCCGTCCCATCAGATGGATCCTCATTCAGAAGATATTAAGAAGAAAAAAATGGGATATTATTATGCGGATGAGGAGATTTTCCGGGAGATTGAAAAAGAAACCGGAACAAACGGTAACCGTCATCCGCTGACATATATATTGGAAGCGGCAGATGATATCGCGTACAAGACAGCAGATATTGAAGATGCGTTTATTAAGAAATTTATCAGTTACCACACATTGCTGGAAGAGCTGAAAGAAGTGCAAGGATTAACGAAATCGGAGCAGACAGAGACATTTTCCCCGGCAGATGTACTGGAAGAGTTGTATTTACGTGGGAAAGAAAAAAATGTCGCACATCCGGAAGCGTATGCGATTAAGAACTGGATCATATGCGTGCAGGGATTTCTCATCGGTCAGGCAACTTATGGATTTACTTCTAATTATGATCAGATTATGGCAGGAAAATATCCGCATGATCTGTTTTATCATACAGAAGCGGAGAAATTAATGGACATGCTCGGAGAGCTGGCATACCGGGAAGTGTTTACGTCCGATGTGATCTACCGGATGGAAGTTGCAGAAGAGGCTGTTCTGGATTTCCTGATGGACAAGTTCATGCATGCGATCATCAGCTATGACGATGAGCCGGAGAAGTTAGAATCGCTGGATGTGCGTATGGTTTCTTTTATATCGAGCAATTATAAAAGTGCGTATCATTTGCAGGCAGAAGGAAAATCAGATATTGAACGGCTGTATTTAAGACTGCTTCTGGTGACTGATTATATTTGTGGAATGACAGACAGCTATGCCAAACAGCTGTATCAAGAACTCAAAGCAATGGATTGGCCGTGGAGTGGTATTTTTTAACAGGACATGGAATAGATTGTGATAAATAAACCAGACAGGATGTGGAATAGTGAAGCAATTTATCCGATATCTGTATGAATACGATCAGGGAAAAAGAATAAGGAATGTAGGTTTTGTAAAAGTGGAACAAAGCGGAGCAAGAGGAATGGTACACATTCACGGAAAGGGACTGCGCCTCGGAAGTGAACGGACATTGTTCCTGTACCTGCTTTGTGAAGAAGACAGAGGCTACGTTGGAATCAGGCAGGGTGAGATTGGAAATATCAACCCTGCTGTTAATTATCGCTTTTGTTATGAAATGAAAGGCCATACTGTGTGCGGCGTACTTCTTATGAAAGAAGGAAATAATTATTATGCGGCATCGTGGAATGACATGCCGGTGGTGCCGGAGCGCTTGTGGCTGGGTGAGGAAAGTGAAAGTACATCTAAAAAAGGAAAGTCGAATACAGAGCCCAGTCTTAATTTAGATACAAAAGATGGGATAGAAGATGAACCGGTACTGACTTCAGATCATGCTTCAGGCAAAGACATAAAGCCATCGGAGAAAATAAGTTCAGAAACAGAAACCGATTTTTCCCCGGAAATATCCGCATCTGAAGCAGCCACAGAGCACATGGTAAAATGTAATGCACACCGGATCACAAGACGGGAGATCGCAAGGCTGCCGCGGTGCGAATGGAAATTAGCGAATAACCGTTTCCTATTACATGGCTATTATAATTACGGGCATTTACTTTTCCTGGAAGAAGAGGATGGCTGTTATCTGGGAGTACCGGGAGTGTATCATGAGAAAGAAGCGCAGGCAGCAGGCGTTTTCGGATTTGGAAAATTTGTTATGGCAGAGGAACTGGCATTTGACAATAATATAGATGAAAATATAAATAAAACTGCAGAAACAATTGTAGATGATAACATAGACAAAAAAGAAGCGCAGGCAGCAGACAGTGAAGAAGAGCGATTTGGATACTGGTGCAGGCGTGTCAGAAAATAAAGAAAAAGGACAGCGGAAGATGACAGATACAGATGCAAAATACATGAAAGAGGCAATCAGACAGGCAAAGAAAGCATATGCGATCGGGGAAGTACCGATTGGTTGTGTAATTGTCCGGGACGGGAAGATCATCAGCAGGGGATATAATCGCCGGACGATTGATAAGAATACACTGGCTCATGCAGAGTTGGCGGCGATCAAAAAAGCGAGTAAGAAATTAGATGACTGGCGGCTGGAAGGTTGTACGATGTATGTGACACTGGAACCTTGTCAGATGTGCGCCGGTGCACTGGTGCAGTCAAGGATTGACAGGGTTGTGGTCGGCTGTATGAACCCAAAAGCCGGATGTGCCGGATCTATTTTGAATCTTTTGCAGATGCCGGAATTTAATCATCAAGTTGAGCTGGAAACAGGAGTTTTAGAAGAAGAATGCAGTCAGATGATGAAAGATTTTTTCAGAGAACTAAGAGAAACCAAGAAATTGAAAAAACAGGGAGAAAATAAAAACAAGAAATAAAAAACGTGCATTGCGCTTCGAACACTTTCTCCCGGACGTTACCTTAACAGTTAACTCAGACCAGGCTGCCTTACGGCACCCGGGAGGTTCTGCTTAGTGCTGCTTCGTTCCCGACCTGACACGGTTCACAGATTCCCGTCGCGTAAGACCCAGTCATCAACGCCACTTATTAAGGGCAGCTCCGAAAGAAAAATGCCCTCTGCGCAATATCACCCCTACTATAGCGGATTGTAGGTACAAGGTACCGCTAACACCCCGGCTGCACGAGTCTATATTTTAACGTGTTTTGCCCGAATTGTCAATGGAAATACCGGAATTGGAGGAAATATACAATGAAGATTTTGCTGGCAGCGATCAATGCCAAATATATACATTCAAATTTAGCAGTCTATTGTCTGAAAGCATACGCTGACCTGCACTGCCACACAGAACAGGAAAATAATGAATTACAGATTGAGATCGGTGAATATACGATCAACCAGCAGATGGATGATATTATGCGGGATGTCTACGAAAGGCAGCCCGACGTTTTATGTCTGTCATGTTACATCTGGAATTTAAAATATGTTGAAGAACTGATCCGGGAAATAAAAAAAGTCCGTCCGAATCTTAAGATTTGGACCGGCGGCCCGGAAGTTTCTTATGACGCACCGGATGTACTTCGAAGACTGCCGGAAGTTACCGGTGTAATGAAAGGAGAAGGCGAACTGACTTTTCATGCATTGTGTGAAGCATATGTACAGACAGAACAGGAAATGACCGGATATGAGATCCCGGATGATGTGCTGGCCGGGATTGATGGAATTACATTTCGTGATAGTAACGGCGAAGTAGTAGAAACACCGTGGCGGCAGCCGATCGATCTGAGCGAAGTCCCGTTTGTATATGAACATCTGGAAGATTTTGAACATAAAATCATCTATTATGAGACAAGCAGAGGCTGTCCGTTTGCATGCAGCTATTGCCTTTCTTCTATAGATAAGAGACTTCGTTTCCGCAGCCTTGATCTTGTATTTCGAGAATTACAGTTTTTCCTGAATCATAAAGTTCCGCAGGTTAAATTTGTAGACCGTACATTTAATTGCAAGCATGACCATGCACTGGCAATATGGAAATATCTGGAAGAACACGATAATGGAATTACGAATTTTCATTTTGAAGTGTCGGCGGATCTGTTAAATGAAGAAGAACTTGAGATTATTACTGCTATGCGTCCGGGATTGATCCAGTTGGAAATCGGCGTACAGTCAACGAATCCGGATACGATCCGGGAGATTCACCGAACAATGGATCTTGATAAGCTTGCTGCAAAAGTGGCAAGAGTCAATCAGGCAGGAAATATCCATCAACACTTGGATTTGATTGCCGGATTGCCATTTGAGGATATCAAAAGTTTTGCAGTGTCTTTTGATGATGTATACCGAATGCGCCCGGAACAGTTGCAGCTTGGTTTCCTGAAAGTTCTGAAAGGTTCTTATATGGAAACAAAAAAAGAAGATTATGGATTGCAGTATAAAAGTACACCGCCATACGAAGTGCTTTCGACCAGATGGATCTCTTATGAGGAAATCTTACATCTAAAAGGCATTGAAGAAATGGTTGAAGTTTATTATAACAGCAGACAATTTGAAGAGACGCTTGAAGAATTGGGGAAAGAATATGAGAGTGCATTTACCATGTATGAGAAACTCTGGAGTTATTATAAGAAACAAAATTATCATCAGGTTAATCATAAACGAAGCGAGCGCTATGAGATATTGCTTGGATTTGTACGTGAATATCATCCGGAAAAAGTGGAATACTACAGAGAATTGCTGACGTATGATTATTATCTGCGTGAAAATGCAAAATCCAGACCGGCATTTGCAGGAAAAGAAGTGCTTACGAAGGAAGAATACCGTCAGTTTTATGAAACAGAAGATAAAGAAAGGCGTTATCTTACTTCCTATGATAAATATGACAAAAACCAGCTGCGTAAAATGACGCATCTGGAAAGATTTTCAAGATTACAGAAAACAGTTTTGTTTGATTATCTGGAACGAAATCCTCTTACGCAGGATGCTAAAATCTGTCTGATCGACAGTCTGGCAGATTGTGGGGAAAATCGTTGCAAAGCATAGAAAAAGAGGGTAAAATATAAACGCATAACGCATAGAGAGGAAGGAAGAAATATGAATTTTAATGATAAAAGAGTAAAAAAAGCAGTCGCAGTTATCATTATGATTGTGATTGTAGCTATGGTAGCTACTATGATTTTGCCGGCAATGGTATAAGATCGTTATAGAAGGAGACAAAAGAGCAGTGGGGGAAAAGACAGGAGACAGGAGAAGACAGGGCTTCGGAAGAGTTTCCAGAAGGATGTTACGAAGAAGGAGAAAAAGAAGACAGCTCATTGGTCTGATGACAGTTGTCCTGGTTGTGTTAGTATGGGGTGCCGCTTATCTGGCACTCTATCGTTATGTGTCAAAATATCCGGAGAAGAAGATTTGCGATAACGTATATATTAATGTGGTAAATGTGTCCGGAATGACACGGGAAGAAGCAAAGCGTGCGATGGAAGAACATTTCGCTGAAGATGAGAAGCAGGCAGTTGTATTGAAAACTGGGGAGAAAGAGACAGAAACAACGCTGAAAGATCTTGGGTTTCAATATAAAAAAGAAGATCAGGCAATCGAGAAAGCAGTTTCTTATGGAAAAAAAGGAACACTTCTTAGCAGATACCGCAAACTTCGCAGACTGAAAAAAGAAAAAACAAAGATAAATATGAAGCTGGCGCTTGATGCGGATAAGACAGAGAAAGTTCTGAAGAAACAGGCGGTCCCGCTTGCACCGCATGCAACGGATGCAACGATTGCGCGTGTGAACGGAGAATTTCAGATTACATCGGAAAAAAAAGGAAAAACAATCGATATAAAAGAAACAAAAAAGTTGTTGGTGCAAACATTGAACCGGAAATGGAATCATAAAAAGCTTGAGGTTACACTTCCGCAGAAGACAGAACATCCGAGGATCAAAGCAGCAGATCTGAAAAATATCAAAGACTGCCTGGGAACATTTTCGACCGATGCCGGTGGAGGTGAGCGCTGGAAGAATCTGAAAAACGGAGCAGAGAAGTTAAATGGCACGATTCTGATGCCGGGAGACGTCGTATCGGTACATGATATTACTTCTCCATATGATGCAGAACACGGCTATGCACTGGCGGGTTCTTATGAGAATGGACAGGTTGTAGATTCTTACGGCGGAGGAATCTGTCAGGTATCTACGACATTGTATAATGCCGTTTTGTATGCGGAATTAAAAGTGATAAAGCGTTTTCCACATTCTATGGCAGTAGCATATGTAGATCCGTCCAGGGATGCGGCGATCGCAGGCGATTATAAAGATTTCAGATTCCAGAACAATTACAAAGATCCAATATATATTGAAGGTGGAATTGATGGAGCAAACCAGCTGACATTTTCAATTTATGGTAAAGAAACAAGAAAAGAAAGTCGTAAGCTCCAATTTGAAAGTGAGACGACGCATACAGAAGAACCGGGTGTGAGATATCAGGCAAATGCGGATGCGGCGATTGGTTCGATCGTTGCAGCCGGTGGCGGGCATACCGGCCGTACAGCAAGACTGTGGAAGATTGTAATACAGGATGGAAAGCAAGTGAGCCGGAAAGTTATTAATAACAGCACTTACAATAAGTCGGATCAGGTGATTTCAGTGGGAACGAAGTCGTCAAATGCACAGGCTTCAGCGATTGTAAGAAATGCGATCGGTTCGCAGAACAGAAGTAAGATTAATGCGGCGATTAGTCAGGCGCAGGCTCTGGAATAATCATGGAACAGGAAACAGAGCGTATGTGTCGGAATAAATGCAGGAAAAGATGGAGAGGCATAAATGAGATTTGAAACAAAAGATGGCCATATAATAAGTGAACAGACAGTGATATGTGGATATTCAAAGCAGATTGGTGTGTACGGTGTTGCGGCTGTGGCAAATGCACTGGCAGCAGAAGGTGCAGAGCATATCGGAATCAGTGTACAGATACAGATTCCGGATTATGGATACCAGTCGAGGATTCATGGACTGGAAAAGTCTATCCAGAAAATCTGCAAAGAAAAAGATCTGGAACTTCTGGAAGTAAAATCCGGAAAAAGTCCGGTGCTCCGTTTTGCACAGGTTGTCGTAAACGGTGTAGCTGCTGTCGCTGAGACTAAGACGCGTAAGCCGGAAGCCGGGCAGGCAGTGGTTCTGCTAAAATGGGCAGGAATGGAAGGCATGCTGCGTGTGACAGAAGAGAAAGAGGAGCAGCTTAAGGAACGATTTTCACCAGCATTTCTTGCGCAGATCAAAAGCTATGCACCGCAGGTATTTTCGATAAAAGAAATGAGAAAAGCACGCGAAGCAGGAGCATTTGGATTGCGCCAGATCGGAGAAGGCGGTATTCTTGCCGAACTTTACCGGATGGCAAAGGAAGAAGGGCTGGGTCTTGATCTGGAACTTCATAACATCAGCCTTTTGCAGGAGACAGTCGAAGTCTGTGAACAGTTCCATCTGAATCCGTATCAGATGACATCAACAGGAAGTTTTCTTGCGGTAGTATCGGACCAGTCAGCATTTCTGCGTCAGATGGAAGAGGCAGGAATTCCGGCCTCAATGATCGGATATTTTACAGATAATAATGACAAGATTATAAGAAATGGAGAGGAAATACGTTACATTGACCGCCCGGCACCGGATGCGGTGTATGGTATTTTCTCAGAGCCAAAAGAAAAATAATAGAATGATCTCATATAAAGAATTTGCGCTTGTAAATAAAGGCGGTGAATCTTTTGTATGGGATCGTTTTTTTATTGCTGTAGAAAGTGTATCCATTATATAGTATTATAAAATTAAGTTATGCAGAAAAGAGGAAAGATTATGTTAAACATTGTATTACATGAGCCGGAGATCCCGGCAAACACAGGAAACATCGGAAGAACCTGCGTGGCAGCAAATGCAAGGCTGCACCTGATCGAGCCGTTAGGATTCCGTTTGAATGAAAAGAACTTAAAAAGAGCAGGAATGGACTACTGGAAAGATCTGGATGTGACGACCTACATTGATTTTAATGATTTTATGGAGAAGAATCCGGGAGCAAAGATCTATATGGCTACAACAAAGGCGCATAAAGTATATACAGACGTGCAGTATGAGCCGGACTGCTATATCATGTTTGGAAAGGAAAGCGCAGGAATTCCGGAAGAAATATTAGTGAATCATGAGGAGGACTGTATCCGTATTCCGATGCTGGGAGACATACGCTCTCTGAATTTGGGCAATTCAGTCGCTATCGTGTTATATGAAGCGTTGCGGCAAAATAATTTCCCGGGAATGAATCTGGAAGGACATTTGCATCATTTGCACTGGAATGTCTGAATTATTTGAAAAATATATAAAAATTATGTAAATTCCACAACAATAAGCGCGCTTGTTCTTGTTCGGATACAAATTATTCTGGACATTTGATAATTGCGGTATTATAATCAAACTTACAACAAAGTTTTAACGAACGCGAGGGAGGTGGTGAAGGAATGGTAGAAGAGACCATTAGAACCATTAAGGACACGGAGTGTGAGGCAGATAAGGCCATGAAAGAAGCCGATGCAGCATGTGCCGAGATTCTTGAAAAAGCGGATGCATCTGCAGGGAGGATAAAAGAAGAAGCAGAAGCAAAAGCAAAAGAAAATGCGCAGTTCGCAATGAATGAAGCAAAGAAAGCCGGAGAAGAAGCGGTAAAGGACGCACTTCAGAAAGTAGATGAAGAGATTGTTTCGTTAAAGCGGGAAGCGGGCAGTAAAGAAGCCGAAGCAATAGCAGCAGTTATTGCACAGCTGGTTTGATCAAGATCTAACCGGAAAGAAAATGTAAAGGAGGGATAGATCTATGGCAGTATTGCAGATGCAAAGAGTCAGTATCTGCGCACTTAAAAAAGACCGCAAAGCAATTCTGGAAAAGCTGCAGGCACTCGGCGTTATGGAGATGAACCAGATCGCTGATGAAGAAGGCTTTGAAAAGATGGACACAGTGAATGCGAAGCTTAGCTTTGAGAAGAAAGCACAGCTTACAGAGACGGCGCTGGGTATCCTTGATATATATGCACCGCAGAAGCAGTCAATGTTGTCCGGGTTAGCGGGAAAAGAGCTTGTCAGTCAGGATGAATTCCAGAAAATCACAGCGAAAAAAGACGAAGTCATCGAAAAAGCAGATGATCTGCTCACAAAGAGCAAAGAGATTGCAGAGATCAAAGCAAATATTGTGAAGATTGAAAATCGGATTGAATCGCTTGAACCGTGGCTTTCGTTGGATGCACCTATGAATTATGCAGGTACAGCCAGAACAGCAATGTTACTTGGAACGATGCCGGCGGGCACAGATGAAGCGGCTATTCATGAAAAGGTAGCTGCAGAGTGTCCGGAGATTGAAGCACTGGATGTGCAGATCATTTCCGAAGATGCAGACGCGGTTTATCTTGCTGTATTTTGTCTGAAAAAAGAGGCAGAGAAGACCGAAGAAGCTCTGAGAGCTGGAGGATTTGCAAGACCATCGCAGATATCCAACCAGATCCCGGCGAAGGAAAAAGAGAATCTGAAAGCCGAGATCCAGAAACTGAACAAAGAGATTGAAGTGACAGAGGAAGAGATCAAAGGATATGCCACAAGCAGAGAAGAGTTGAAAGTAGTGGGGGATTATTTCAGACTCCGTGCAGAGAAGTACGAAGTGCTTGGCACACTTCCACAGTCACAGCGAACATTCGTAATTAGCGGATATGTTGCAGAGAAAACAGTTCCTGTCCTTAAGAAAGCAATCGCAGACAGATACGATTGTGTGATGGATGTGGAAGAGTTAAAGGAAGAGGAAGAACCGCCGGTTATTTTAAAGAACAATGCTTTCTCAGACAGTGTAGAAGGTGTTCTGGAATCCTACGGACTTCCGCATAAAGGAGAGTTTGATCCGACGACAATCATGTCGTTTTTCTATGTATTCTTCTTTGGTATGATGTTATCTGATGCTGCATACGGTGCGATCATTGCAATCGCATGTTTTGTAGTATTGAAGAAATTCCCACGGATGAGCAAGAGTATGAGAAAGTCCATGAAGATGTTTATGTTCTGTGGTTTATCTACACTTGTGTGGGGTGTATTATTTGGCGGTTACTTCGGAGACGTTGTCGATGTTGTAGGAAAGACATTCTTTAATAAAGATATAACGATCAAGCCATTATGGTTTGCGCCGCTGAATAATCCGATGAAGCTGTTGATCTATTCCATGGCATTCGGACTTGTACATTTGTTCGTCGGCCTTGGAATCAAAGGTTACATGCTTCTGAAAGAAGGAAAAGTATTAGACTTTTTCTGTGATGTTATTTTATGGTATGTATTTCTGGCAGGACTTTTACTGATGCTGATCCCATCTGATATTTTTGCTTCTATAGCACAGGCAAAAATCGTATTTCCACCGTTTGTGAATACGCTTGCAAAAGCGCTTGCGATTATCGGTGCACTGGGACTGCTTCTGATGTCAGGAAGAGCAAATAAAAATCCGGTTCTCAGGATCGCGCTTGGAGCGTATGACATCTATAATATTACCGGATGGCTTAGTGATGTATTATCTTATTCACGTCTGTTAGCTCTCGGACTTGCAACCGGTGTTATTGCATCTGTTGTAAACCAGATGGGTAGCATGTTTGGAAAAGGCGTGGTTGGTGCGATCGGATTTGCGATTGTGTTCGTGGTGGGACATACTTTGAATCTTGCGATCAACTTACTTGGTGCATATGTGCACACGAACCGTCTTCAGTTTGTGGAATTTTTCGGAAAATTCTACGAAGGCGGTGGAAAACCATTTGAACCATTTGAATCAGATACAAAATATGTAGATATTAAGGAGGAAACTTTATCATGAGTATTTGGAGTAATTTAGGACTTGTATATGCGTTACTTGGCGCAGCAGTAGCAGTATTTCTCGCAGGAGCAGGATCAGCAATCGGAGTTGGTATCGCAGGTCAGGCAGCATCCGGAGTTGTAACAGAAGACCCTAGCAAATTTGCAAAAGTATTGATCATGCAGCTGCTTCCTGGTACACAGGGAATTTATGGACTGCTGGTTGGTTTCATTACATTATCCAAGATTGGTCTCCTTGGCGGTGGCGCAGCAGATCTTGATCCACAGACAGGACTTCTGATCCTTGCAGCGTGTCTGCCAATCGGAATCGTTGGACTGATCTCTGGTAAAGCACAGGGACAGACAGCAGCGGCAGCAATCGGAATTGTAGCTAAAAAACCGGAGCAGTTCGGTAAAGCAATGCTGTTCCCTGCAATGGTTGAGACATACGCAATTCTTGCACTCCTGATTTCTATTCTGGCAGTAACAGCAATTCAGGTATAAAACAGGAAGGAGCAAAGAAGCGATGACAGGATTAGAAAAAATAAAAAGTCAGATCCTGGATGAAGCAAAAGCGGCAGCAGATAGCAAGATTGCAGAAGCAAAGGCAAAAGCGGACGAGATTGTAGCGCAGGCTGAGGCAGATGCTAAGAAGATTTCCGAGACGATTGCCCACAAATCCGAACTGGATACAGTGAATTACAAAGAGCGTACGGCATCTTCCATGGATCTGCAGAGAAGAACAAAACTTCTGGCAGTAAAACAGGAGATGATCCAGAACGTGCTGGATAAGGCATATCAGTCTCTGGAGTCTATGAATGAGGAAGAGTATTTTGGAGTTTTATTAAAATTACTTGCAAGATATGCATTGCCGCAGGACGGAGAAATCTTCTTTTCCGCAGGAGATCTCCAGAGAATGTCTGACGACTTTAAAAATGCAGTGGAGAACACTGCGCGGGACAAAGGCGGAAGCCTTAAGATTTCCGCAGAAGAAAGAAAGATTGAGAATGGATTTGTTCTTGCCTATGGCGGGATAGAAGAGAACTGTACTTTACAGGCAATGTTCGATGAGAAAAAAGACGAATTGTCTGACAAAGTATACCATATATTATTTGCGTAACGCGTGACAGGAGGAAGTAACATGAGTGAACAGTATACCTACGCGGTTGCGCGCATACGTGCACTGGAAGTGTCACTGTTTTCAAACAGCACGATCGACCAGCTGATTGCATGCCAGAATTATCATCAGTGCCTGCAGTTCCTGGAAGAGAAGGGGTGGGGAGGCACAGATACTTCCGGAGATGCAGAGGCGATACTGACCAGAGAGGAAGAGAAAATCTGGGAGGTAGTGAAGGATCTTTCCATTGACATGGAGAACTTTGCAGTACTTTCCTATCCAAAACTTTTCCATAATCTGAAAGCTGCGATCAAGGAAGTATGCACGGAGGAAAAGAACCGGCACATTTTCTATGATGATGTAGCGATTCCGGGGGATGAGATGCTGGAGATCGTAAGAGAGAAAGCGTTTACCAGACTTCCGGACTACATGCAGCATGTGGCAGCGGATGCTTATGAGACACTGCTTCATACAAGAGATGGTCAGTTGTGCGACGTGATGATCGACAGAGCAACGCTGGATGCCGTATATGCGGCAGGTAAAGCGTCAAAAGCCCAGATCATCCGGGATTATGCAGAATCAACGGTTGCAGTTGCAGATATTAAGATTGCAGTGCGATCACAGAAAACCGCGAAATCTATAGACTTTATGAAAAGGGCAATGGCGGAGTGCGACAGTGTCAGTGTGGATCAGCTTTCCAAAGCGGCACTTTCCGGTAAGGAAGCGCTTCGTGATTATCTGATGGGAACGGCATATGCAGAAGGTGCGCAGGCACTTCTGGAATCTCCATCCGCATTTGAACGGTGGTGCGACAACCGGATCATCCAGACGATCAGCCCGCAGAAATATAATGCATTTACAATAGGACCGGTAATTGCCTATGTAATTGCAAGACAGAATGAAATAAAAACGGTACGAATCATTCTTTCCGGTAAGCTTAACGACCTGCCGGATGATTCTATTCGGGAAAGGGTAAGGGAAATGTATGTATAAGATTGCAGTATTAGGCGATTATGACAGCATCTACGGCTTTGCTACACTGGGGCTTGACACATTTCCGGTTACTACCCATGAAGAAGCTGCCGAAGAGCTTCACAAACTGGCAACAGGTGGTTACGGAATTATTTATATTACAGAAGCCTGGGCCGATCAGTTAAAACATGAAATTGCAAGATATCAGGAAGAAATCATCCCGGCGATCATCCAGATTCCTGGCATTGCCGGTAATACGGGAGCAGGAGTCGCGGGCGTTAAGAAGTCTGTGGAAGTGGCTGTCGGTTCTGATATTCTGTTTTCGCAACAATAAAATAAGAAATGGAGGGTGATTCGTCCAAATGAGTACAGGTACGATTAAAAAAGTAGCAGGACCGCTGGTCATCGCATCCGGAATGCGAGATGCTAACATGCGTGACGTTGTACGTGTTAGTGAAAAGCGTCTGATTGGAGAGATCATCGAGATGCACGGTGATGAGGCATCAATTCAGGTATACGAAGAAACATCAGGACTTGGACCGGGAGAACCGGTAGAATCAACAGGGGCACCAATGTCAGTAGAACTTGGCCCTGGTCTGATCACAAGCATTTATGATGGTATCCAGCGTCCTCTGGATGATATTATGAAGATTTCGGGAAATAACTTACAGCGTGGTGTTGAAGTTGCTTCCCTGAAGAGAGACAAGAAATGGGAATTTGTTCCGGTTGCAAAAGTCGGAGACGAAGTTGGAGCGGGAGATGTGCTCGGTACTGTTCAGGAGACAGCAGTTGTTGAGCAGAAGATCATGGTTCCTTATGGAGTAAGCGGAACAGTCAAAGAGATCAAATCCGGTGAATTTACGGTAGAAGAAGTTGTTGCAGTTCTGGAGACGAAGGACGGAGACAAAGAGCTGACAATGATGCAGAAATGGCCGGTTCGTACAGGACGTCCATATGTGAAGAAACTGCCGCTGGATGCACCGCTTGTAACAGGACAGCGTGTTGTTGATACATTTTTCCCAATCGCAAAAGGTGGAGTTGCAGCCGTTCCGGGACCTTTCGGAAGCGGTAAGACAGTTATCCAGCATCAGCTTGCAAAATGGGCAGAAGCTGACATCGTAGTTTACATCGGTTGTGGAGAGCGTGGAAATGAGATGACAGACGTTCTGAATGAGTTCCCGGAACTGAAGGATCCGAAGACAGGACGTTCCCTTATGGAAAGAACCGTTCTGATCGCGAACACATCCGATATGCCTTTCGCAGCCCGTGAGGCATCTATTTATACAGGTATTACGATTGCAGAGTATTTCCGTGACATGGGATATTCTGTAGCATTGATGGCAGACTCTACATCCCGTTGGGCAGAGGCACTTCGAGAGATGTCAGGACGTCTGGAAGAGATGCCTGGTGAGGAAGGTTACCCGGCATACTTAGGTTCCCGTCTGGCAGAGTTCTACGAGAGAGCCGGACGTGTAGTTTCCATCGGTAAAGATGCAAGAGAAGGTTCCCTGTCCGTAATCGGAGCCGTATCTCCTCCGGGTGGTGATACATCAGAGCCGGTATCACAGGCAACCCTTCGTATCGTTAAGGTATTCTGGGGACTGGATTCCGCACTGGCATATAAGAGACATTTTCCGGCTATTAACTGGCTGACCAGTTATTCGCTGTATCTGGATAATATGAAAGACTGGTTTAATGAAACCGTTGCTCCGGACTGGATGGATGACCGTCAGAGAATGATGAGCCTTCTGACAGAAGAAGCAGCACTGGAAGAGATTGTACAGATGGTAGGTATGGATGCATTGTCTCCGTCTGACCGTCTGAAGATGGAAGCAGCAAGATCTATCCGTGAAGATTTCCTGCATCAGAACTCTTTCCACGAAGTAGATACTTACACACCACTTCGTAAACAGTATCTGATGATGAAACTGGTTCTTGCATTCTATGATCAGGCTTCAGAAGCTCTGAACAAAGGTGCATCCATGAAAGATCTTCTTGTAATGGATGTCAGAGAGAAAATCGGTCGTTATAAATATACATTAGCTGAAAATATTGAGACAGAATATGAGAAGATCATGGATGAACTCGGTAAAGAAGTAGCAGGAACGATCGGGAAGGAGGACTTCTAATTATGCCAAAGGAATATAGAACAATACAGGAAGTTGCCGGACCGCTGATGATGGTAAAAGGTGTAGAAGGCGTTAAATACGACGAGCTTGGTGAAATCGAACTCGCAAGCGGAGAAAAACGACGCTGTAAAGTACTGGAAGTAGATGGAGATGACGTAGTAGTACAGCTCTATGAGAATGCTGCCGGTATTAACTTAAGTAATAGTAAAGTACGTTTCCTCGGACGAAGCATGGAACTTGGTGTATCTGCGGATATGCTGGGACGTGTCTTCGATGGACTGGGACGTCCGATTGATGATGGACCGGAGATTTTGCCGGAGGAAAGAAGAGATATTAATGGTCTGCCTATGAACCCGGCAGCCCGCGTGTACCCGGAAGAGTTTATCCAGACAGGTGTATCTGCCATTGATGGTCTGAACACATTGGTTCGTGGACAGAAACTGCCAATCTTCTCTTGTTCCGGTCTGCCACATTCCCAGCTGGCAGCCCAGATTGCAAGACAGGCAAAGGTACGTGGAACAGATGAGAAATTCGCCGTTGTATTTGCTGCAATGGGTATTACATTCGAAGAGTCTAACTACTTCATCGAGTCATTCAAAGAGACAGGTGCGATTGACAGAACCGTTCTGTTTATCAACCTTGCAAATGACCCGGCTGTAGAGCGTATCGCAACTCCTCGTATGGCACTGACAGCAGCAGAATATCTGGCATTTGAAAAAGATATGCACGTTCTGGTTATCCTGACAGATATTACGAACTATGCAGATGCGCTGCGTGAAATTTCCGCAGCGAAGAAAGAGGTACCTGGACGTCGTGGATATCCAGGATATATGTACACAGACCTTGCAACAATGTATGAAAGAGCCGGACGTCAGAGAGGTAAAGACGGAAGTATCACTATGATCCCAATCCTGACTATGCCTGAGGATGATAAGACACATCCTATTCCTGATCTTACCGGATATATCACAGAAGGTCAGGTAATCTTAAGTCGTGAGCTGTATCGTAAAGGATTACAGCCGCCGATTGATGTATTACCGTCTCTTTCCCGTCTGAAAGATAAAGGTATCGGTGAAGGCAAAACAAGAGCAGACCACTCCAATACGATGAACCAGTTATTTGCTGCATATTCCCGTGGAAAAGATGCAAAAGAACTGATGACAATCTTAGGAGAAGCTGCCTTAACAGAGATTGACCTGAAATATGCAGAATTTGCAGAAGCATTTGAAAAAGAATATGTTTCCCAGGGATATGACAACGATAGATCTATTGAGGAGACACTGGAAATTGGCTGGAAATTATTGTCTATGCTGCCAAGAGCAGAGTTGAAACGTATCGACGACAAATTCTTAGACCAGTATTATGGAAAGCAATAATCAGGTAATGGAAATAAGGAGGTAGCGAATGGCATCGAAACAGATCACTCCTACCCGGATGGAACTGACCAAGACGAAGAAGAAGCTTGTTACAGCAAGAAGGGGACATAAGCTCCTGAAAGACAAGCGTGATGAGCTGATGCGTCAGTTTCTGGAGCTGGTAAAGGAGAACATGGCACTTCGTCAGAAAGTAGAAGCCGGAATCCTCTCTGCAAATAAGAACTTTGTTATAGCCAAAGCCGGAATGGATGAGGCTACGTTGAATACCGCACTGATGGCACCAAAACAGGAAGTAAATCTGGAAGTAGGCAATAAAAATGTTATGAGCGTTGACATTCCTGTGTTCAATACGAAGACAAGGACTGCTGATGCCAATGATATTTATTCTTATGGATTTGCATTTACATCCAGTGATCTGGATGGTGCTGTAAAATCACTGGCGGACATTCTGCCGGATATGTTGAAACTTGCGGAGACAGAAAAAGCATGCCAGCTTATGGCGGCTGAGATCGAGAAGACAAGACGTCGTGTAAATGCGCTGGAGCATGTGACAATTCCGGAGGCTCAGGAGACAATCAAATATATCACGATGAAGCTGGACGAGAACGAGAGAAGCTCTCAGATCCGTCTGATGAAAGTAAAAGATATGATGCTTGAAGAAGCACATCACTACAGCGAAAGAGCTTAGAACAGAGAAAAAGGGCGATGCAGGATATGCATCGCCCTTTTTGGGGGAGAAATCTAAGGTGACTGCGTTTATTGCGGCAATAGAGACAGAAAAACAAAATCCGGCATTTCCGGGAACGGCATTTGAAAAAATGCATATAATAAAGCAGATATTTTTCCAAGAAGGAGCAGAACCTATGAGTGAGAAACTGCCTTTTTATATGGCATATCAAAATCAGCTGCCAATCGATACAGCCTGGGAACGGGAAAACAGCCGGGATGCAGCTTATATGAAGAGCATGTATCCGACTGAAGTTAAGAAGATCCTGCCATATGTAGAGGCAGAATGTGACCGGCTGGAATATGATGTCAGTATGATCTATGATGAATATCCGGATCATCTTCAGATACAGATGATCTGTGACCGTGTCTATGTGCAGGTGAAAGATCAGATGATCTTAGCAGATAAGCAGAATGGCAAAGATACAGGAGCGCAGGAAAAAAAGCTGGAAGAAGCCTGGCTGCGGGAGCTGGTCTGGGTGATGACCTGTCAGGAAATATGCCGTAGACGGCAGGAGCGGAGAGACTTCCGTAGAAAATACTATTTTCTGAGTGAAAGCTTATCCTGAAATAGATGATTTCATATAATAAATAATAAGAACCGGAAGAAATAAAGTGCTGCCGGTTCTTATTTTGGTAGAATTGGTTAGAAAATAATCAATAATTTATCAGAATCTTGTGGAGGCAGTAGATTCTGGCGCGAAAAGTGGACGAAAAGGAAATCTTATGTTAAAATAGATGAGATTAAAATGTAATGACTATAAGAAGATATATAACGAATACAGATAAGGGATAATAAGAAGCATGAAGAATATCGTATTTATCGGAATGCCGGCATCGGGGAAAAGCACAGTCGGTGTTGTTGTTGCTAAGAGACTGGGATATAAGTTTGTAGATACAGATCTGGTAATCCAGGAAGTGGAGAAGCGTTTGCTTAAAGAGATTATTGCAGAAGAAGGAAATGAAGGTTTCTTACGGATTGAAGACCGGGTGAATGCGGAGATTCAGGAAGAGCGTGCTGTTATCTCGCCGGGAGGAAGTGTTGTATATTGCGAGAATGCAATGAGGCATTACAAAGAGACCGGAATGATCGTATATTTACATACGTCGTATGAGACAATAAATAACAGACTCCATAATGCTAAAAACAGAGGTGTTGTGTTAAAAGACGGTCAGACATTAAAAGATCTGTATGAGGAGCGTAGCGCATTATTTGAACGGTATGCAGATCTCACGATCAGTGAGGAAGGACGGGATCTGGAAGAGACAATCGAGGAAGTTCTTCGTGTGCTTGAAAACGGATTAAATGTTACAAAATAATTACATAAAATTAAAAAATATTTTACAAATGTTGGATTTGTGCTATAATAGCAAAGACTCAGGAAGTGGGAGTCTTCCTGTTTTAGATTTTTAAGAGAACAAAATGGGCATAACTGCTATATCCAATATGCTTATATCATAGACAGCAATATTATATAGAGGTGTGGTTAATGGAACAGTATATTATTAAAGGTGGCCATCCGTTAGTCGGAGAGGTCGAAATAGGGGGAGCGAAGAACGCGGCACTTGCGATTCTTGCGGCTGCGATCATGACAGATGAGACAGTTAAGATTGATAATCTTCCGGATGTCAACGATATTAATGTATTACTGGACGCAATTGCCGGAATCGGAGCGACAGTGAACAGAATTGACCGTCATACTGTGACGATCAACGGAAGAGGCATTCATGATTTCAGTATAGAATATGATTATATTAAAAAGATCCGTGCATCTTACTATTTACTTGGCGCGATGCTCGGAAAGTACAAACATGCGGAAGTGGCACTGCCGGGAGGATGTAATATCGGAAGCAGACCGATTGACCAGCATCTGAAAGGTTTCCGTGCACTGGGCGCAGAAGTAGAGATTGAATATGGTAAGATCATGGCAGAAGCTGAGAAGCTTGTTGGTAAACATATTTATTTTGATGTTGTCAGTGTAGGCGCTACGATCAATGTAATGATGACGGCTGCAATGGCAGACGGTCTTACAATTATGGAGAATGTGGCTAAAGAGCCACACGTTGTAGACGTGGCAAACTTCCTGAACAGCATGGGAGCGAATATTCGTGGTGCAGGAACAGATGTGATCAAGATTCGTGGAGTTAGACAGCTTCACAGTACAGAGTATTCGGTTATTCCGGATCAGATTGAGGCCGGAACATTTATGTTTGCGGCAGCGGCAACCAGAGGAGATGTGACAGTATTGAATGTCATTCCGAAGCATTTGGAAGCTACGATTGCCAAGCTGGAAGAGATTGGCTGTGAGGTAGAAGAATTTGACGATGCAGTGCGTGTTGTATCCAAGGGAGATCTTACAAGTACACATGTGAAGACACTTCCATATCCTGGATTCCCAACGGATATGCAGCCACAGATTGGTGTGACGCTTGCACTTTGCAAGGGAACAAGCACAATTACAGAGAGTATTTTTGAAAATCGTTTCAAATATCTGGACGAACTTGCCAGAATGGGAGCGAATGTCAAAGTGGAAGGCAACTCAGCAACTATCGAAGGTGTTGAGAAGTTCAGCGGAGCAAGAGTGAGTGCACCGGATCTCCGCGCAGGAGCTGCACTTTGTATTGCAGGACTTGCAACAGAAGGCATTACAATTGTAGATGATATTGTATATATCCAAAGAGGATATGAGAGATTCGAAGAGAAGCTCAGAGGTCTTGGCGGTATCATCGAAAAAGTAGAAACTGAGAAAGAAATTCAGAAATTCAAATTAAAAGTTGGATAAATCAGTTGACAAGAACAGTTAAAACGTGTAAAGTCTTATAAGGTAACAAAGAAAATAATAAATATTGCTAACTTTCTCTTATTCAGAGCAGTGGAGGTACAAAGGATCTGTGAAGCTGCGGCAACCCCCATCATGGGAAGGTGCCAACCTGAGCGAGTAATCGAACAATAAGAAGATTGATATATGAGAATATAAACAGTCCACTTGTTGTGGACTGTTTTTTTCGCATTGTGGATGATTATGTGGATAACATAAAAAGGGACAGGTCTTTTTTAAAAGGGGACGGGGATTTTCTGGAAAATCCCCGTCCCCGGGAGAAAGTAGAAGGGAGAATGACATGGAAAAAAGATTATTTACATCCGAGTCCGTTACAGAAGGACATCCGGATAAAATGTGCGACCAGATTTCAGACGCGATTCTTGATGCACTGATGGAACAGGATCCGATGAGCCGTGTGGCTTGTGAGACAACAACAACGACAGGTATGGTTCTCGTTATGGGTGAGATTACTACAAATGCTTATGTTGATATTCAGAAAATCGTACGCGATACAGTAAAAGAGATTGGCTATACAAGAGGAAAATTTGGATTTGACGCAGAGACATGTGGTGTGATCACAGCAATTGACGAGCAGTCTGGAGATATCGCTCTTGGAGTTGATAAAGCGTTGGAAGCAAAAGAGCATACAATGGACGATGATGAGATTGATGCGATCGGAGCCGGCGACCAGGGTATGATGTTCGGATACGCAACGGATGAGACTCCGGAACTGATGCCATATCCGATTTCTCTGGCGCATAAACTGGCAAGAAAACTTACAGAAGTAAGGAAGAACGGAACGCTTTCTTATCTGAGACCGGATGGAAAGACACAGGTTACAGTAGAATATGATGAAAATGATGTTCCGAAACGTCTGGATGCAGTTGTCTTATCTACACAGCACGATCCGGATGTGACACAGGAGCAGATTCACGAAGATATTAAGAAATATGTATTTGACACAGTACTTCCGGCAGAGATGGTAGACGAGAATACAAAATTCTTTATCAACCCGACAGGACGTTTTGTTATCGGTGGACCACACGGAGACAGTGGACTGACAGGACGCAAGATCATTGTAGATACTTACGGTGGAATGGCACGTCACGGCGGCGGAGCTTTCTCAGGTAAAGACTGCACAAAGGTAGACCGTTCAGCAGCGTACGCAGCACGTTACGTTGCGAAAAATATTGTTGCAGCAGGACTTGCCAAGAAATGTGAAATCCAGCTTTCTTACGCAATCGGAGTTGCTCATCCGACTTCCATTATGGTAGATACATTTGGAACCGGTAAAGTATCTGATGAAAAACTGGTTGAGATCATCCGCGAGAACTTTGATCTCCGCCCGGCAGGAATTATCAAAATGCTGGATTTGAGAAGACCAATTTACAAGCAGACAGCAGCTTACGGACACTTTGGACGTACAGACATCGACCTCTCCTGGGAAAAGACAGATAAGGTGGATGTACTGAAAGCATATTTATAAAATTTTTAGAAATGTTTACAGGCGCTTTGATGTGAAGCGCCTTTTTTCATGCTATACTTGAGTCTGGAGGTGTTCCTATGAAAATAAGAACAAGACTTGTGATAGCATTTTTAACGATTACGCTGATTCCGATTATATTGACAACAACTATGGGAATAGTCCTGTGCAGACATCAGATCAGCTCAATCGAAAAGACATATGGAGTTACTGATACAACCTGGGAGAGCTTATCAAATTCTATGCAGGTATTGTCAAAAGTAACTGAGAAGCCGTATGAAGAACTAAAGAAGATTATTGCCGAAGATCCGGAAGAGATGGGCGATGCGACCAGACTTGAGAAAGTAAATAAAAAACTGGAAAAGAATAAAGCCTATCTGCTTGTGCGAAAAGGAAATACCATTGTTTACATTGGTACAGACAGTGGGGAAACAAAATATGTGATCCGTCAGCTTCCGAAGTATGGTGAGGCAGATGCCGATGCGAAAAATGGACTTTATCTGGGTGGCAATGCTCAGGTACTGATCAAGCAGATTGATTTTAAATATCGAAGCGGAGAAAAAGGAAGCGCATTTATCGTTACAGACATGAAGAACGTTATACCAGAAGTGGAGGAGCTTTTTGTAGACTTGATCTGTGTGGTTGTTATTGTTTTAATCGCAACGGCATTTATTTTGCTCATGTGGATCTACCGCGGAATCATGCGTCCGTTGTCAAAGATGAAGAGGGCAGCTTATAATATCAAAGAAGGTAATCTGGATTTTGAGATCAAACCGGAGTCTGATGATGAGCTCGGCCAGCTCTGCAGTGATCTGGAAGATATGCGTAAGCGGTTAAAGGACAGTGCAGAAGAGAAGATTCAGTTTGACAAGGAGAACAAAGAGCTGATCAGTAATATCTCCCATGACCTTAAGACACCGGTGACAGCAATCAAAGGATATGCAGAAGGAATCATGGACGGAGTAGCGGATACACCGGAGAAAATGGACAAATATATCCGCACGATCTATAATAAAGCGAATGAGATGAATACACTGATCAATGAGTTGACATTGTATTCCAAGATTGACACAAACCGTATTCCATATAACTTCAATATTATATCTGTAAATGATTATTTCACAGATTGTGCAGAAGATTTGTCGCTGGAACTGGAGTCAAAAAATGTAGAATTTGGATATTTTAATTATGTAGATCCAGAAGTGAAAGTGATTGCAGACGCGGAACAGATCAAGCGTGTTGTGCATAATATTGTAAATAATTCGTTGAAATATATGGATAAAAGAAAACCGATCATCAACCTTCGTGTAAAAGATGTCGGTGACTTTATTCAGGTTGAACTGGAAGATAACGGCAAAGGAATTGCAGCCAAGGATCTGCCAAATATTTTCGACCGTTTTTACAGAACGGATGCTTCGAGAAATTCGTCCAAAGGCGGAAGCGGTATCGGGCTTTCTATTGTTAAGAAGATTGTGGAAGAGCATGGTGGTAAGATTTGGGCAACCAGCAGAGAAGACACAGGAACAACGATGTATTTTGTTTTGAGAAAATATCAGGAGGTACCATTGAATGAGTAAGATTTTAATAGTTGAAGACGAAGAGACGATTGCAGATCTGGAGAAAGACTATCTGGAACTGAGCGGATTTGAAGTGGAAGTTGCAAATGATGGAGACAGTGGACTTGAGAAAGCACTTCAGGAAGAATATGATCTTCTGATTCTTGATCTGATGCTTCCGGGGGTAGATGGATTTGAAATCTGTCGGAAGGTCAGAGATGAGAAGAATACACCAATCATTATGGTATCAGCAAAAAAAGATGATATTGATAAGATTCGTGGACTGGGATTGGGAGCGGATGATTATATGACAAAGCCGTTCAGCCCGAGCGAGTTGGTGGCACGTGTGAAAGCACATCTTGCAAGATATGATCGGTTGATCGGAAGCATGGCAGAAAAAAATAAAGTGATCGAGATCCGAGGACTTAAGATTGACACGACTGCAAGAAGAGTATGGGTAAATGGAGAAGAGAGAACATTTACAACAAAAGAATTTGATCTGTTGTCATTTCTTGCGGCACACCCGAATCATGTGTATTCCAAAGATGAACTGTTCCAGAAAATCTGGGATATGGAATCTGTCGGTGACATCGCAACTGTAACCGTGCACATTAAGAAAATCCGTGAAAAGATCGAAATGGACACATCCAACCCTCAGTATATCGAGACAATCTGGGGTGTCGGATACCGTTTTAAAGTATAACAATTATTGTGAAAAAGGTGAAGTAAAAAGCGATTTGCAGGCACCATAATCAGGGGTGCTTCAATATTATAGTTATTAAGGGACAGAGAGAATGATTACAAGTACAGCAAACGGAAAAGTTAAAAGACTGATTAATTTAAAAAAGAAGAGAAAATTAAGAGATGAAGAACAGGTATTTCTTGTGGAAGGCATCCGGATGTTCCGGGAAGTGCCGGTGGATGAATTACAGGAAGTATATGTATCTGAATCTTTTTATAAAAAAGAAAAAGTGCTGGTAAATGCGATTGCAGGGCAAGCCGGAGTGCACATAGAAGTGCTGACGGATACTGTATTTGCACATGCATCGGATACAAAGACACCACAGGGTGTTCTCTGTGTTGTGCGGCAGAAATCCTATAAGCTGGAGGATCTGTTAAAAGGCGAAAAGAGGCATCTGCTAGTGCTGGATAATTTGCAGGATCCGGGAAATATGGGTACGATCGTGCGGACTGCAGAAGGCGCAGGTGTAACAGGTGTGATCATGAGCCGTGACTGTGTGGATATTTACAATCCGAAAACAATCCGTTCAACGATGGGTTCTATTTACCGGATGCCGTTTTATTATGCGGAAGATATCCTGAAGGCAATCCGCAAGATCAAAGATGCCGGGATTAAAGTATACGCGGCGCATCTGGACGGGGAGAAGTCTTATGATGAAGAAGATTATGCTTTCTCCTGTGCATTCCTGATTGGAAATGAGGGGAACGGGCTGCGTGAAGAAACCTCGAAAATGGCAGATCACTATATCATTATTCCGATGAGCGGAGAGGTGGAGTCGTTAAATGCCGCAATAGCCGCTTCGGTATTGATGTTTGAAGTGAAGAGACAGAGAAGAAATACAGAGAAAAATTCATAAAATCATAAGGAAGTCAGTAGACAGTTAGAATTGCGTTATCGGAGAAAATATAGTAAGATAATGATACCAGAGACAAAAAGTCCGGCATCCACATGAGTTTACTCATAAGTGGATGCAAGACTTTGGGGCTCGCCCCGATATGAGGGAGTGCGAAGCACGGAGCAAAGTGAGGAATATTTATGCAGACTGTATACTGGCTTATATTATTTGTAATATTATTAATTATCGAGATCTTGACTATGGGACTTACGACAATCTGGTTTGCCGGCGGAGCGCTGGTGGCATTTGTGAGCGGAGTGATCGGCTTCGGTCTGCCTGTGCAGGTTGTTGCATTTCTCATAGTTTCTGTTATATTACTGGTGCTTACAAGACCACTTGCCGTGAAGTACTTTAATAAAGAGCGGCAGAAGACGAACGCTGAGAGTCTTATTGGGGAACAGGCACTGGTGACAGAAGATATTGATACACTGCAGGCAGCAGGGCATGTAGAAATCCGTGGACAGGAATGGTCGGCAAAGACAGACGAACCGGATGGAAAGATCGCAAAAGATACGATCGTTGTAGTGGAAGGTATCCAAGGTGTGAAGCTTATTGTCAGAGAGAGAAGAAAAGAGGAGGAGTAAAGAAGATGCCATTAAATACGATTTTTTTAGCAATATTAATATTGATTGTTGTGATGCTTATTATATCCTGTGTGAAGATTGTCAGACAGGCAGAGGCACTTGTAATCGAAAGACTGGGGGCTTATCAGGCAACATGGAGTACGGGACTTCATTTTAAAGTTCCGATTTTTGACCGTGTGGCAAGACGTGTTGATCTGAAAGAACAGGTTGTAGATTTTGCGCCACAGCCGGTTATTACAAAAGATAATGTAACAATGCGGATCGATACAGTTGTGTTTTATCAGATCACAGATCCGAAGATGTTCTGTTATGGAGTTGCCAATCCGATCATGGCGATTGAGAATCTGACAGCAACGACACTTCGTAATATTATCGGTGATCTGGAACTTGACCAGACATTGACTTCCAGAGAGACGATCAATACGAAGATGCGTGCTTCCCTGGATGTGGCAACAGATCCATGGGGAATTAAAGTAAATCGTGTAGAGCTGAAAAATATCATACCACCTGCAGCTATTCAGGACGCAATGGAGAAACAGATGAAAGCAGAGCGTGAGAGACGTGAAGCAATCCTGCGTGCAGAAGGTGAGAAGAAGTCAACAATTCTGGTAGCAGAAGGTCATAAAGAATCGGCAATCCTTGATGCGGAAGCAGAGAAACAGGCAGCAATCCTGAAAGCAGAGGCACAGAAGGAAGCAATGATCCGTGAAGCAGAAGGTGAAGCAGAAGCAATCTTAAAGGTGCAGCAGGCGAATGCAGACGGTATTCGTTTCCTGAAAGAAGCAGGAGCAGATGAAGCCGTGCTGACAATGAAGAGCCTGGAAGCATTTGAGAAGGCAGCGGACGGAAAAGCAACCAAGATTATTATTCCATCCGAGATCCAGGGTATGGCAGGACTGGTGAAGTCCATGACAGAGATTGGTGGAAAAGATAAATAAATAAACAACGGCCAAAAAGGCTGACTGGACAATAAGGAAAGAAGGACACGAAGGATGAACCTAAAAGGCAGACATTTTTTAACACTGAAAGATTTTACAAAGGAAGAGATTACCTACATGCTGGATCTGGCAGCAGATCTGAAAGATAAGAAGAAAAAAGGAATTCCGGTAGATAAATACAGAGGCATGAATGTTGCGCTTATTTTTGAAAAGACAAGTACAAGAACCAGATGTTCTTTTGAAGTGGCGGCACATGACATGGGAATGGGAACCACTTATCTGGATCCAAGTGGATCCCAGATTGGCAAGAAAGAGAGTATTGAAGATACAGCAAGAGTACTCGGAAGAATGTTTGATGGTATCGAATATCGTGGATTCGGTCAGGAACGTGTAGAAGAACTGGCAAAACATGCAGGTGTGCCGGTATGGAATGGCCTGACAAATGAGTATCATCCGACACAGATGCTGGCAGATCTGCTGACGATCCGTGAGCATTTTGGAACACTGGAAAATATCCATCTTGTATACATGGGCGATGCAAGGTATAACATGGGTAACTCTCTGATGATTGCGTGTGCGAAGATGGGAATGCATTTTACAGCATGTACTTCTGAAAAATATTTCCCGGATGCAGAGCTTGTTGAAACATGCAGAGGTTATGCAAAAGAAAGCGGCGGAACCATTACTTTGACAGAGGATGTAAAAGCCGGAACCAAAGGTGCAGATGTTATTTATACAGACGTGTGGGTATCTATGGGTGAACCGGATGAAGTATGGGCAGAGAGAATCAAAGAACTGTCACCATATAAAGTTACGAAGGAAGTAATGGATAATGCCGGAGAGAAAGCAATCTTCCTGCACTGCCTGCCTGCATTCCATGATCTGAAGACCAAAATCGGTAAAGAAATCTATGAAAAATATGGTCTTACAGATATGGAAGTAACAGATGAAGTATTTGAATCTTCACAGTCCAAGGTATTCGATGAGGCAGAGAACCGCATGCATACGATCAAAGCGGTTATGGTTGCAACACTTGGTGAGAGATAGAAAGTCGGAGCGATAAGATGAAAGCAGAGATTTTACGACTGCTGAAAGAGAGCAGCTCTTATATATCCGGGCAGCAGCTTTGTGATCATTTTCAGGTGTCAAGGACTGCAGTCTGGAAAGTAATGGAACAGTTAAAAAAAGAAGGTTACACAATTGAGGCGGTACGCAATAAAGGCTACCGCCTTCTGGATAGTCCGGATGTTTTGTCAAAAGCAGAAATTGAAAGTCTGGTTACGACAAAATGGGCGGGCAGACAGGTTGTTTACTACGACGAGACGGATTCCACGAATAATCAGGCGAAAGCGGCGGGTGAGAAAGGTGAAGTACACGGTACACTGTTTGTCGCAGATCGACAGACTGCCGGTAAAGGAAGACGCGGACGCGGCTGGGAGTCACCGTCTGGGAACAGTGTTTCCATGACTATTTTATTAAGACCGGAGATACCGCCAGTGAAAGCACCGATGCTGACACTTGTAATGGCGCTTGCGGTAGCAGATGGAATCAGGGATGCGCTTGGTGTGGACGCGGGAATCAAGTGGCCGAATGACATCGTACTGAATAAGAAGAAAATCTGCGGAATCCTGACGGAGATGAGTACGGAAATTGATTATATCAATTATGTTGTGATCGGAGTCGGGATCAACGTCAATCAGGAAACATTTCCGGATGAGATCAAAGAGACGGCAACATCTTTGAAGGTGGAGACGGGTAAGCCTGTAAAGCGTGCCGGAGTTATTGCGACGGTTATGGAAAGATTTGAACAATATTATGAACAGTTTGTGCAGCGGGAAGATTTGTCCGGAATCCGGGAGGCATATGAAGCGTGTCTGGTTAATCGTAACCGGGATGTGCGGGTATTGGATCCGGCGGGAGCATATGAAGCACACGCAAAAGGAATTAACGATACCGGTGAGCTGATCGTAGTTCTGCCGGATGGCACTGAGCGTGAAATCTATGCCGGAGAAGTGTCTGTGCGAGGAATCTACGGATATGTATAGACAGCCGGGACAAACTGTTGTAAAATAGCGGAGGTATTATGTACGAAGAGAAAATCGTCCTTTGTGGGGCAAATTCTTATGAAGAAAAATATTATCTGAATCCTGATTTTTCAGGACTACCGGATCATATCAAAGACGAACTGAAAATCATGTGTGTGTTATATGTACACGACGTAGGTGGCATACTGACACTGGTCTATGAAGAAAACGGAGAGCTGTGTTTTGAAGTGACATCTGAAGAGGGAGATCCGATGTTTGATGATATTGGAAGCCAGTTGAAAATCAAACAGCTTCAGAGAGAAAAACAGGAATTACTGCAGTCGCTGCAGTTATATTACAAAGTGTTCTTCCTGGGAGAAGAGCTGTAGGAGGAAAATATGTTATTAGTTATAGATGCGGGAAATACAAACATTACACTCGGCATTTTTTCGGAAGACAAGATCTCCGGTACTTTCCGTATGAAGGCAAAACAGCCGCGTACATCAGATGAATATGGAATCACATTGCGTGAATTGGTGGAAAGACATGGAATTGAAGGCGAACAGATTACAGACGTAATTATCGCCTCTGTAGTTCCGGATATCATGCATTCTTTAGGAAGCGCAATTATTAAATATTTTGGTGTAAAACCGATGGTCGTTTCAGCAGGAATTAAGACCGGAATCCGTATCGTTACAGAGAATCCGAGACAGGTAGGGGCTGATCGTATCGTGGATGCGGTTGCGGCATATACATTATTTGGAGGACCTGTTATTGTTGTAGATTTTGGAACAGCGACAACGTATGATATTGTCGGAGCAGATGGCACATTTGAAGCAGGTGTGATTGCTCCGGGAATCCGCACTTCCGCGCAGGCATTGTGGGGGGAGGCAGATATGCTGCCGGCGATCGAGATTAAGAAACCGGCATCTATTTTGGCGAAAGAGACGATTTCGGCAATGCAGGGCGGTCTGGTCTACGGACAGATCGGACAGACAGAATATATCATCAATCAGTTGAAAAAAGAGTCTGGTTATGAGAATGCAAAAGTCGTTGCGACCGGAGGACTTGGAAAAATCATTGCTGCAGAGACAGATACGATTGATGTGTATGATCCTCAGCTGACTTTAAAAGGACTTCATATTATTTATCAAAAGAACAGGAAACGTTAAGCATGAAGATTGGAGAAGTAAAGCTTGAAAATTCATATATCCTCGCACCGATGGCGGGGGTTACAGACCTGCCCTTCCGTTTGCTCTGCAAAGAGCAGGGGGCAGGGCTTTTATGTATGGAGATGATCAGTGCGAAAGCACTGCAATATAAGAATAAAAATACAAAGACTTTATTGGCGATTCATCCGGAAGAATATCCGGTTTCATTGCAACTGTTCGGATCAGAGCCGGATATCATCAGTGAGATCGCGAAAATGATCGAACCACTTCCATTTCAGATCCTGGATATCAATATGGGCTGCCCGGTACCGAAGATCGTGAAGAACGGAGAAGGTTCTGCACTTATGTTAAGACCGGAGCTTGTCTATGAGATTGTGTCAAAGACGGCAAAAGCAATAAAGAAACCTGTGACAGTGAAGATCAGAAAAGGATTTGACGATGCGCATATTAATGCAGTGGAGATTGCAAAAGTTGCAGAAGAAGCAGGAGCAAAAGCAGTAGCCGTACATGGAAGAACAAGAGAGCAGTATTATTCCGGAAAAGCAGACTGGGATATTATAAGACAGGTTAAAGCAGCAGTGTCTATTCCGGTTATCGGAAACGGTGATGTGACAACCGGAGAGCAGGCAATCCGGATGCGGGAAGAAACCGGCTGTGATGGCGTAATGATCGGACGAGGCGCCCAGGGAAATCCATGGATTTTCAGAGAACTTCTGGAATACGAAAAGACTGGAAAACTGCCGGAACGTCCTTCGCCGGAAGTGATTCGCGAGACAATGCTAAGACATGCGAGACTTCAGATGGAGTACAAGGGTGACTTTATCGGTATCCGCGAGATGCGAAAACACGTTGCTTGGTATACGAAAGGAATGAAAGGCTCATCCAAATTAAGAGATGAAATCAACCGGACAGAATCTTACGAAGAATTGGAAGCACTTCTTTATGAGAAGATCAAATAATGATAGCTACTTTAATACACCGCATTGATAGTGTGGTAAATATATACAAAAATCCTCCTGAAAATTATTGCTTTTCGAAGCGATTGTTTAAAAATTAACAAATATGTTAAAAAAATACCAAAAGTAATTGACAAAATATTAACGAACATGTATAGTATGAAACATAGAAAGAAATCACATATACCATTTACAGGAGGATCAGAAGATGGCAAAGAAAAAAGAGACAGTACCAACAATCATTGATAGCGTGGAAACTCTTGAAGCAAAAATGAAAGCGATGAGAGAAGCACAGAAGATCTTTGCTACATACACGCAGGAACAAGTTGATAAGATTTTCTTCGAAGCAGCAATGGCAGCCAATAAGATGCGTATCCCTCTTGCGAAACAGGCAGTCGAAGAAACAGGTCGTGGAATCGTTGAAGATAAGGTTATTAAAAACCATTACGCAGCAGAATATATTTATAACGCATACAAGAATACAAAAACCTGTGGTGTGATCGAAGAAGATAAAGCATATGGAATTAAGAAGATTGCAGAACCAATCGGACTGGTTGCGGCAGTTATTCCTACAACAAACCCGACATCAACAGCAATTTTCAAAACACTGATCTGCTTGAAGACAAGAAATGCAATCATCATTAGTCCACATCCGGCAGCTAAGGCATCTACAATTGCAGCAGCAAAAGTTGTTCTGGATGCGGCAGTGAAAGCAGGAGCACCGGAAGGAATCATCGGATGGATCGATACACCTTCACTGGAGCTGACGAATACCGTTATGAGAGATGCAGATATTATTCTTGCAACCGGCGGACCTGGAATGGTAAAAGCAGCATATTCTTCCGGCAAACCGGCACTCGGAGTTGGAGCTGGTAATACACCGGTTATTATTGATGACACAGCAGATGTGAGGATGGCAGTAAACTCCATCATTCATTCTAAGACATTTGATAATGGTATGATCTGTGCATCTGAGCAGTCTGTAACTGTACTGGACAGCATTTATGATGAAGTAAAGAAAGAATTTGCATACCGTGGATGTTATTTCCTGAAACCAGGCGAAGAGCTTGATAAAGTTCGTAAGACAATCATCATCAACGGCGCATTGAACAATAAGATCCCTGGAAAGTCTGCTTACGAGATTGCAAAACTGGCAGGTGTAAAAGTTCCGGAAAATACAAAGATCCTGATCGGTGAAGTAGAATCCGTTGATATTTCAGAAGAATTTGCACACGAGAAATTATCTCCGGTACTCGCAATGTACAGAGCAAAGACATTTGATGAGGCACTTGGAAAAGCAGCTCAGCTTGTAGCTGACGGTGGATATGGACATACAGCTTCTTTATATGTGCATCCGGCACAGACAGAAAAGATTGCAAAGCATGCAGCAGCAATGAAGACATGCCGAATTCTTATTAATACACCATCTTCACACGGTGGAATCGGTGATCTGTATAACTTCAAACTTGCTCCGTCCCTCACACTTGGATGTGGTTCATGGGGTGGAAACTCTGTATCAGAGAACGTAGGCGTAAAACATTTGATCAACATTAAGACGGTAGCTGAGAGGAGAGAGAACATGCTGTGGTTCAGAACACCTGAGAAAGTATACTTTAAGAAAGGCTGTATGCCGGTAGCACTGGATGAACTTGGAACCGTAATGCATAAGAAAAAGGCATTTATCGTAACCGACAGCTTCTTATATAAAAATGGATATGTAAAACCGATTGAAGAGAAACTGGATGAGATGGGAATTCAGCACACATGCTTCTATGAAGTAGCACCGGATCCGACATTACAGTGTGCACAGAAAGGTGCAGACCAGATGCGCGCATTTGAGCCGGATACGATCATCGCACTCGGTGGTGGATCTGCAATGGATGCCGGAAAGATTATGTGGGTGATGTACGAACATCCGGAAGCAAACTTTGAAGACATGGCAATGGATTTCATGGATATCCGTAAGAGAGTATTTACATTCCCGAAAATGGGAGAGAAGGCATATTTCGTAGCAATTCCTACATCTTCTGGAACAGGATCTGAGGTGACACCTTTCGCGATTATCACAGATGCAGAGACTGGTGTAAAATGGCCGATCGCTGACTACGAACTGCTTCCGAATATGGCAATCGTAGATGTTGATAATGCAATGACAGCCCCAAAAGGACTGACAAGTGCATCCGGTATTGATGTTATGACACATGCGATCGAGGCATATGTATCTATCATGGCAACAGATTACACTGATGGTCTTGCTATGAAAGCAGTGAAAATGGTATTTGAAAACCTGCCATCTGCTTATGAAAACGGAGCAAATGATCCGATTGCAAGAGAACATATGGCAAATGCTTCCTGCATGGCTGGTATGGCATTTGCAAATGCATTCCTTGGACTGAACCACTCAATGGCTCATAAATTAGGAGCGTTCCACCATCTGCCACACGGTGTTGCAAACGCAGTTATTTTAACAGAAGTTATGCGATATAATGCAGCAGAAGTACCGACAAAGATGGGAACATTTTCTCAGTACCAGTATCCACACGCACTTGCCCGCTATGCAGAGCTTGGACGTTTCGCAGGATGCCAGGGAAATACAGATGAAGAAGTATTTGAAAACTTCCTTGCAAAACTGGAAGTACTCAAAGAGAAGATCGGTATCAAGAAGACGATCAAAGACTATGGTATCGATGAGAAATACTTCCTTGATACATTAGATGAGATGACAGAGCAGGCATTTAACGATCAGTGTACAGCAGCTAACCCAAGATATCCACTGATGAAAGAAATCAAAGAAATGTATCTGAAATGCTACTATGGTAAATAAAACTGTAGTAAATAAGAACAAATAACGGTAGTCAGCCGGGATGTGAATTTTGTATGTGATTTCTATAAAATTCATATTCCGGCTTTCTTTACTTTTCAAGGCCGTGCTGTGTTGCTATAATTGACATATACCTGCCGCTGACCGGAGCGTCAGTTTCAACTGTAAGGCTGAGGGACAGCGTCAATTTTATGGCAGAAAGTCAACGCCGGTGAAGTTCTTTACATCCGTTGCCGTTCCCGACAGGAGGCGACTTCTTATGAACTATCTGTAAAGAAAACAGAGAAGAAGCTGGATACCACAAATTATGAGCACGCCAAAGCTGTGCGCAGTACAACAAAGGTGAGTCGGGATGTAAATTTTGTATGTGATTTCTATAAAATTTCCATCTTGACTTTCTTTTTTTGATATGTTATAAATATGACATACATGGTGTGTAACTGAGTAAGCAGGCATTAACTGTGCATAAGTATTTTGATATTTATGTAGGGGTAATGTCTTTTTTTTGCTGTATATATGATACTTTGTTTTTCTTGCATAAACCTCTCTGAAAAGATGCCCACTCGCGCGAAGCGGAGAATTCTCCTATATAAATGTTAAAAACGGATACACTATAACAAGAAACTAAAGGAGAAGAAAAACTATGAAAGACAAAATTTTCGGAGTTTTGCAGAGAGTAGGAAGATCCTTCATGCTTCCGATCGCAATTCTTCCGGTAGCGGGACTGCTGCTCGGGCTTGGTGGATCGTTTACCAATGAAACAATGTTGAAAACGTATGGACTGATGAAGATTATGGGACCGGGTACGGTGCTGAACTTGATCCTGCAGGTTATGAGTGCAGCTGGAAATATAATTTTCACGAATCTGCCGGTGATTTTTGCAATGGGTGTTGCAATCGGTATGGCAAAGAAAGAGAAAGAAGTTGCAGCACTTGCATCTGTAATCTCATTTTTTATCATGCACGCTTCCATCGGGGCGCTGATTACGGCAAACGGTGGAGCAGACGCGATGTTAGAAGGAGCAGTTGCAGATGTATGTGGAATCACTTCCCTGCAGATGGGTGTGTTCGGTGGAATTATCGTAGGGCTTGGAGTTGCGGCGCTGCATAACCGCTTTTATAAGATCGAACTTCCGCAGGTGTTATCATTCTTTGGCGGAACGAGATTTGTACCGATCATTTCCGGTCTGGTCTATGTAGGAGTCGGAATTTTAATGTTCTTTGTATGGCCGGTGATCCAGTCTGGTATTTACCACATCGGAGATCTTGTTTTGAAATCCGGATATGCAGGAACATGGGTTTACGGATTTATGGAGCGTCTGCTGATCCCGTTTGGATTGCATCATGTATTCTATCTTCCATTCTGGCAGACTGCTGTAGGCGGAACATTAGAGGTGGCTGGAAAAACTATCGAAGGTGCACAGAATATTTTCTTTGCACAGCTTGCAGATCCGTCTGTAAAACATTTTGCAGTATCTGCGACAAGATTTATGAGTGGAAAATTTCCACTTATGATCTTTGGATTGCCGGGAGCCGCGCTTGCAATGTATAAGACAGCAAAACCGGAAAAGAAGAAAGCAGTTGCAGGTTTATTATTATCCGCAGCCCTGACTTCTATGCTGACAGGAATTACAGAGCCACTGGAATTTACATTCTTATTTGTTGCACCGGTGCTGTATGGAATTCACTGTGTATTCGCAGGACTTGCTTATATGCTGATGCACGTTTTTAAAGTCGGTGTCGGAATGACATTCTCCGGTGGACTGATCGATATGTTCCTGTTTGGAATTTTACAGGGAAATGAAAAGACAAACTGGATCTGGATCGTGATCGTCGGAGTTGGATATTTTATCGTTTATTATTTCTTGTTTAGTTTCCTGATCAAGAAAATGGATTTGAAAACACCGGGACGTGACGATGTGGAAGAAGTAAAGCTTTATACGAGAGCAGATGTCAACGCAAGAAAAGAAGGTGCAGCAGCAAATCCAGAGGATGCAGTATCAGAAGGAATTCTTGTAGGACTTGGTGGAAAGAAAAATATTTCTGACGTAGACTGCTGTGCGACAAGACTTCGCTGCACAGTTTATAAACCGGAGCTTGTACAGGATAGCATTTTGAAAGCGACAGGAGCTTCCGGAGTGGTTCATAAAGGAAATGGAGTGCAGATCATTTACGGACCGAAAGTTACAGTGATCAAGTCAAACTTTGAAGACTATTTAGAAACAGCACCGGACGAAGAAATCGTTCCGCAGGCAGAAGAAGTTGCTGGAACAAAAGAAGAAAATACAACTGCAGAAAATGAAACAAAAGAAGTAAAAGAGACAATTATCGTGTCCAGTCCGATCACAGGTCTGGCAGCCGACCTGTCTACTGCACCGGATGAAGGATTTGCCGGACGCATGATGGGAGATGGAGCAGTTGTGACACCGGAAAATGCACAGATTGTTGCGCCGGAGGACGGAGAAGTCGTGTTTGTATTTGATACGAAACATGCAATTGGATTTTTAACTGACAGTGGCTTATCTTTATTGCTTCATATCGGAATTGATACAGTAAGCCTGAACGGTGAAGGCTTCCAGGTATTTGTAGAAAATGGCCAGAAAGTGAAAAAGGGCGAAAAACTGATGGAAATTGATATTGATTTTTTGAAAGCACATGCCCCGTCTCTGTGTTCGCCGGTTCTTTGTACAGAACTGGAAGACAGTGATAAAGTAAGACTTCTGGCAGAAGGCGAGATCAAAGCAGGAGAACCATTATTTGCAATAGACAGATATTAAGAAACCCGTTGAAGGATCCAACATTATATAAAGAAAAATGAAAAAAGGAGATTAAACAAATGAAAGAATTTATGTACACAGTAAAAGACGAACAGGGAATCCATGCAAGACCGGCAGGAATGCTTGCGAAAGAGGCAAAAAAATACGAAAGTAAGATTACGATTTACAAAGATGAAAAATCTGCAGAAGTTACAAGATTGATGGCTTTAATGGCACTGGGAATCAAATGCGGACAGGAAGTACGTGTGACAGCAGAAGGACCGGATGAAGAAGCGGCAGCAGATGGAATCAAAGCATTTTTGGAGGCAAATCTGTAAAAGTTTGCAGAATGCAAAAGAGTGGAAAATATCGTTGAGGTAAAAACTATGGCACAGGAATATAAAGGAAAACCGGTATTCAAGGGCATTGCCCTTGGACCGGTTACAGTCCTTAAAAAACAGGATGTACAGGTAAAAAGAGAAAAAGCAGGGGATCCGGAATCGGAGATTAAAAAAGTAGAAGAAGCAGTTGAGACATCGAAAGAACAGCTTCAGCATTTATATGAAAAAGCATTAAGTGAGGTTGGTGAAGCGAGTGCGGCAATTTTTGAAGTGCATCAGATGATGCTGGAAGATGAAGATTATCAGGATGCCATCCGCAATATGATCCGTACAGAAAGAGTCAGTGCTTCTTATGCCGTCGCAGTGACAGGTGATAATTTTGCAGAGATGTTTGCGGCAATGGATGATGATTACATGCAGGCAAGAGCTGCGGATGTCAAAGATATTTCTAATCGTCTGGTTGAGAATTTAAATGGAAACAGCATAGGAATGGAAGCAGGAGAGGAAGCATCTATTATTGTTGCAGATGATCTTACGCCGAGTGAGACCGTGCAGTTGGATAAGGAGAAAATTCTTGGATTTGTAACTGTACATGGCTCTTCCAATTCCCATACGGCAATTCTTGCGAGAATGATGAATATTCCGGCAATGATCGGAACAGAAATGGATCTGGATAAACTGGAAAATGGAATGACCGCTGTCCTGGATGCGTTTGCAGGAACATTTATCACAGAGCCGACAGAAGAACAGTGTGCGGCTGCAAAGGAAAAGATGCAGGAGGAAGAGGAAAAAGAAGCACTTCTGCAAAAATACAAAGGAAAAGAAACCTGTACGAAAAATGGAAAAAAAGTACATCTGTATGCAAATATCGGAAACGTGGGCGATATTCCTTCCGTACTGGAAAATGATGCAGAAGGTGTGGGCCTGTTCCGGAGTGAGTTTTTGTATCTGGGAAGAGAAGATTTTCCGACGGAGGAAGAGCAGTTTCGTGCATACCGTCAGGTATTACAGACAATGGCGGGAAAGAAAGTGATTATCCGTACACTGGACATTGGAGCAGATAAACAGGTGGATTATTTTGGACTGGGTGAAGAAGAAAACCCGGCAATGGGATATCGTGCCATCCGTATCTGCCTGAAACAGCCGGAAATCTTCAAAACACAGCTTCGTGCACTTCTTCGCGCAGCGGTATATGGGAACTTGTCTGTGATGTATCCAATGATTACATCGGAAGAGGAAGTTGCCAAAATCCAGAAAATTGTAAAAGAAGTAGAAAACGAATTGACAAAAGAGGGAGTTCCATATCAGATTCCGGAACAGGGAATTATGATTGAAACACCGGCAGCAGTGATGGTCAGCGATGAACTGGCGCAGATGGTTGATTTCTTCAGTATCGGAACGAATGATCTGACGCAGTATACGATGGCAATCGACCGTCAGAATGCAAAGCTGGATGATTTTTATAATGCCCATCACAAGGCAATTATCCGTATGATCCGAATGGTGACAGAAAATGCGCACAAACATGGAAAATGGGTTGGAATCTGCGGTGAGCTTGGTGCAGATCTGGAATTGACAGATACTTTTATGGAAATTGGCGTGGATGAACTTTCCGTAGCACCGTCTATGGTGTTAAAACTTCGAAAACAGATTTGTGAATATGAAGGATATATGTTAGACTAGGAATAGTGAAGGAAATCTGTCAAAGGCAGATAAAGGTGGGGAAAACATGTATCGTATTAGCAAAGTGTTAAATCACAATGGTGTGATCGTAATTGACCTGAATGATCAGAAAGAATATGTTCTACTCGGGAAAGGAGCAGGATTTGGAAGAAAAATCGGTGAACGGATGGAGAAACCGGAAACCTGCACCGTTTATTCCCTGCAGGAAACATCTTCTAAAGGTGACGCGGCAGATTTGATCAAAAGTGTAGCACCGGAGTATTTTCAGATGGCGAATCAGATCCTGAATGCAGCGGAGGAACAATTTGGAAAAGTAGACAGAAGTATTTTATTCCCGATAGCAGATCATATTGCATTTGCTGTAGAGCGGATTAAACGCGGTGAGCAGATATCGAATCCATTGACGGAAGATATACAGGCTTTATTTTACAGTGAATTTAAGATTGCCTGCATGCTGAAAGAGATGCTGAAAAAGGAAAAAAATATAGAGATCGATGATGATGAAGTTGGTTATGTGGCGCTTCATATTCATTCTGCGTTGGAAGAGGAGTCGGTTTCTGTTTCGATGCAAATGGCGAGAGCTGTGCGAGAGTGTGTATCCCTGATTGAAGAAAAGAAAGGTATCCATATTAATATTATTTCACTGAGTTATAACCGTCTTATGAATCATGTCAAATATATGGTGGCAAGAGCGCTTAACGGAGAATCTTTGAAAATTAACATGAATGATTATGTAGAGTATAAGTTTCCAGAATCATATGCACTGGCGAAGATTGTCTGTGAGCATATGAGTAAGGCACTCCGGGTGACGCTGGAAGATATGGAAATCGGTTATCTTGCCATGCATATTGAGCGTGTGAGCATGGGTGAGGAATCATAATATAGGAATAATAAAAAGCAGAAGGCAGCCTGTCCGGTGGGCAGGAAGTCCTTCTGCTTTTTGTTATCTCGTCTCTGTTGCCATAGCAGCCGGAGAAAAATGTCGGTGGCAGGAACTGTGGTGTGCTTGACAAACACAGGCAGGGATAGTAAGATTCATATGGATTAACAGAATGAAAATGGTCGTCTGTACAGATGCAGGAAAATACAGAAGCCCGAACAGAGTTTGCAGTGGCTTATTATATTTTTCAAGGAACATGCGGTGAGATTCCGCCACAGACTTTATCCCTACTGTAATCAGGACGAAAGCGTCAGATCCATTGAGAACGAGAGATTCTTGAGAAGGGACGTGAGTAGGTTGGAACTGCGAGACAGGATACAGGTATCTGGAGATCATAAAAGAGAAGTCCGGAGGCATGAAGACGGAGGCTTATTTTTTATACTTATTTATAATAGTTTATAACAGGTTAGAAGGTCTGATTCTGAATGAGTTTGTTTGTAAGCAGAGGAGGCAGGCAGATATATTGGGGATAAAAAGTAAGAACAAGGTGGAAAAATGATAAAAATAAAACAGAAATTGTGGAAAATCACAGCGATATTGAGCGTTTGTCTGCTGCTGGCAGGATGTGCACAGGAGACACCGGACAGAGCCGGATCTTCAAAGACCAGTGAAGAAAAGATGGACGTATCTGTGGAAATCCGTTGTGATACGGCGATTAAAAAGGGTCTGACAAAACAGAAAAAGTGGAAAGGTGTGCTGCCGAAAGATGGCTGCATGCTGAAAAAGGAAAAAATGCAGGTGAAGAAGGGCAGTTCCGTATTTGATCTGCTCTGCGAAGTGCAGGATGCCAAAGGAATACAGATGGAATATTCCGGCGGCAAAAAGACAGCCTATATTCAGGGAATCGGCAACCTGTATGAACAGGACGGTGGACGTTGGAGCGGTTGGATGTACAGTGTGAACGGCAAATATGCAAAAGTAAGCTGTGGTGAATATACATTAAAAGATGGCGATGAAGTGCAATGGAATTACAGTTGTGATCTTGGTGCTGATCTGAAAGGAACCGATAAAGAGAAAGCAAAAGAGTGGAAGGAAAAGAATGAGTAGTTTTGAAGAATTACACCCGGCATGTTTATTTTCATATTTCGTGGCAGTGATGGTACTGTTTTTTCTCTGCCATCATCCGGTGGCAATGGTGCTGGCGTGTGCCTGTGCACTGTTTTTTCTATATAATATAGAAGGAAGACGTGCATTTTCGTGGTGTAAATGGATGCTTCCAGTCGTGCTTTTTATAGCGGTTGTCAATCCGCTTCTGAATCACAGAGGTGTGACACGGTTATTCAAACTTGGAAATCAGTGGATCACACTGGAAGCGTTTGGGTATGGTTTGACATCGGGCTTGTCGATGGCGGCGATTATTTTATGGTTTGCCTGTTATCAGAAAGTGATGACAAATGATAAATTTCTTTATCTTTTTGGGAAAATTGCTCCATCCAGCGCACTCCTTATTACAATGGCATGGAATTATATCCCAGATCTGACTAAAAAAATGAAAGAGATCCGTGACAGTCAGAAGATGTTAAAAGGAACGGAAGAAGAGCATGGGTGGAAACAGATACTTTCACGGACAAAGGATGCACTGCAGACAGTTACGGTACTGCTTGGGTGGAGCCTGGAAAATGTAGTGGAGCAGGCGGATTCTATGAAAGCAAGAGGTTACGGACTGCGAAAAAGAACAACATTTCATCTGTTCCGGTTTGAGCAAAAAGATATTTTCTTTTCAGGCATAGTGGGTGTAATCGTGATTTTTTGTTTCGTACTTCGGGGCATGGGATGTATGACGATGGAATTTTACCCGCAGATACAAAGTGGAGGAAGCAAAAAAGCAAATATTTTGTTTCTTGTTTTATTTTTGATACTTCTCGGAATCCCGGGACTGATACAATGGAAGGAAGAAAAAGCATGGAACTCTTACGATTTGAAGGGGTAGGTTTTACTTATCCGGAAGCGGAACAAAAAGCGTTAGATGAACTTACCTTTTCGATGGGAGAAGGAGAGTTTCTTGTTGTGTGTGGGGCATCCGGGTGTGGAAAGACAACACTTCTGCGGATGGCGAAGCCACAGATGCAGCCGGCAGGAAAATTTGCAGGAAATATTTATTATAAGAATAAGCCATTGCAGGAGTTTGACGAACAGATCAGTGCATTTCGCATTGGGTATGTGCAGCAGAATCCGGACAATCAGATCGTGACGGATACGGTGTGGCATGAATTGGCATTTGGACTGGAAAATGCGGCATTGCCGGTACAGACGATTCGCCGGCGGGTGAGTGAGATGGCGAGCTTTTTCGGCATGGAGACATTGTTTCACAGAAAGACAGGCGAATTGTCCGGTGGACAGAAGCAGATGTTAAATCTTGCCTCTGTGATGGTGATGAATCCGGAACTTCTGCTCCTGGACGAGCCGACCAGTATGCTGGATCCTCTGGCGGCATCTAATTTATTGCAGATGGTTCACAAGATCAATCGGGAGCTGGGCGTTGCGGTACTTTTGTGTGAACACCGGCTGGAAGAAGTATTTCTGATGGCAGACCGTGTCCTTTTGATGGAAAATGGAAAGAAAAAAGCACTGAAAACACCGCAGAAGCTGGCAGAGATGCTGAGCTTTTCAATGGAAGAGGAGAACGATGAGCATACATCAAGAATCTATGAAGGACTTCCGGCAGCAGTACGGATATTTAAGGAATTAAAGAAAAGAGGAATCTATGACAGCGGGAAGCCATTGCCACTTACAATCCGGGATGGCAGACTTGCTCTGGCGGAGGTGCTGACTGACAGATGTAATAGACAGTCTGATATGAAATATAGCGGAACAAGAAAAGCAGATAAAAAAGATTCACACATCGTCCTGCGTGCGAAGGAAGTCTGGTTCCGGTATGAGAGAAGCGGAGTGGACATTTTAAGGAGTCTGGATCTGTCTTTATATAAAGGAGAAATGTTTGCTCTTCTTGGCGGGAACGGAGCCGGGAAAAGCACATTATTAAAAATACTGACCGGAATTATAAAAGAGCGGCGAGGCAGAGTAATCCGGGAAAAGGGAGAACGTATTGCCATGCTCCCGCAAAGTCCGCAAGTACTTTTCCAGTATGATACTGTATGGGAAGAACTTCTGGAAAGTGCCGGACAGGATGTAGAACGTGCGAAAGAAATGGCAGAATTTCTGGAGCTTTCAGATAAGATTTCCATGCATCCATATGACTTAAGCGGAGGTGAGATGCAGAGGGCGGCACTTGGAAAGTTACTGCTTCTGGATGCGAAGATACTGCTTCTGGATGAGCCAACAAAAGGTCTGGATGCATATCTTAAGAAGAAACTTGCAGGCTTACTGAAGAAACTGACACAGGGTGGCATTGCGATTCTCCTTGTAACACACGATCTGGAATTTGCGGCAGCTTATGCCGATCGATGCGGTTTATTGTTTGACGGTCAGGTGATCTCCGAAGGAGAGCCGCACGCATTTTTTGCGGGAAACCGTTTCTACACAACAGCGGCAAACCAGATTGCCGGGAATGAAATTCCGGAGGCGATTACGTGCGAGGAAGTTGTGCGTGCGGTATTATCACATATGGAAATTTGAAAACGCATAAGTTTATAAAAAATAATATACATTTGCAGTCTTTGCAGTTACCGGCAAAGAGAACAGAAATCAAGGAGAGGAGGAACCCGTATGCAGAAAACAAAACGAAGAAGTGACATAGCAGCGATTTTCACATGCCTGCTTCTGCTTAGTTTGCTTGCCGGATATACCTGGATGATGCGTACGCCTTCCTTTCTTTCTGGCAAGGCAGGAAAGCCGTTCCTGAACTGGATCATGCAAAATTCAGATCTGGCGCTGGCAGTGCTGTTTCTGATTCTGACATCGGTACCGTTCTATCTGACATTTGATAAAAGAAAAGCACAGGCGAGAGATCTCGTGCCGGTTGCTCTGATGGCGGCAATGTGCGTAGTGGGAAGAGCGGCATTTTCCATAGTACCACTTCCGAATTTCAAACCGGTGACGGCGATCGTGATGATCACGGCGATTGCATTTGGTGCGAAAGCAGGATATCTTACCGGTGCGCTTGCGGCGCTTTTGAGTAATTTTCTGTTCGGGCAGGGACCGTGGACACCGTGGCAGATGTTTTCATGGGGGATGATCGGTCTGGTGACCGGACTTCTGTACTGGATCGGTGTATTTGGTACAGTAGGACAGGTGCAGACAGATGAACATGGAAAGAGAAAGAAACCAGTCCGGCTGTGTGTGTTCGGATTTTTCTGCGGAATTGCTTATGGCTGGTTTATGAACCTTCAATATATTATCGGATATGTAGATCCGATCAACTGGAAAACAATCGGACTTGCCTATGCGCAGAGTTTGTATTTTGATATCAGTCACGGAGTGTGCACGGCGCTTGTGCTGTATCTGGCAGCAGAACCGTGGACGCGAAAACTAATGAGGATCAGAAGAAAATTTAGTCTGGGAGAGAGATAAATGGATAAGAAACGAATAAAAAAACTGTTGACAGGCATCCTTCCGTTTCTTCTGATTGTTGCACTTTTGTGGATGCTGCCGGGGCGGACTGTGAAACCGAATAATCCGATTTCGGATAAGACAACAAAGTTAAAGACGAATTTCGGAACCGGCGGTCAGTCAGGTAAGAAAAAAGAACAGTTAAAAAATGGAACCGATGACAAAGCGCAGAAGAACGGAAATGGTTCCGGGACGAAGACGCAGGAGATGTCAAAAGAGAACACCACACAGAAGAAACAGAAAAAGACAAAGAAATCTTCTGGTTCAAAAGCGCAGAAACAGAAAGGAAACCAGGAGACAAAGGGTGATAATGGCAAACCGGACGATAAAGTTCCGGGGAAGAATCCGAATGGAGATAATGATGCAGACAGTGGAAAACATAATCTGAAAAAGCCGGATAACGGAGATAATACCGGAAACAAAGACGGGAAACTGGTGACGGATCTTTACAGCCGGACAATCACTTATTCGGAGCTTACAGAAGATAAGCTGGATTTTTATGCATATTATTCGAAGTCTGATGTAGACGCGAAGATAAAAGTAAATTACAAGCATGAGAATGATACCGGCAACGGAACCTGGCTGAAGTCAGAAAATCAGAAAGATTATCAGGCAACATTAAAGCATGGTAAAAATGTTATTACCATTTACTATACGGATGAAAAAGGAAACCGTGACTGGGCGCAGGCAGTGGTCGATTATGAGGCAGATAAGGCAGATAAAAATAATCCGACAGTAGGAAAGCATCCGCCATTGATAGAGACAAATCTGGATGACGGATTAAATACGATCCATACATCGGAATTTACATTTACAGTCAGTGCGAAAACATGGGAAGAAAAACGTATTTATTCGAATGCGATCCGTGTAATCATGGATGGAAAAGAAGTGACAAATCCGACCGGCAGTGGTGTATATGAATATGAATTACAGTTTAAACGTCCGAATGTGGGCGATACTTCCGACCATGTGATCACAGTGCTTGCGTGGGACAAAGACGGCAATTCCAAGTATGTGGAATATAAGCTTCGCTACCAGTATCATAATAAAGATGAGAAAATCGGAAGCGTTTCGGTTGTTATTGACGCGACAACCGTGGAATGTGGCGTTGTAGAAGAAGGAACGGTAGATGTAAAAGCCGGAGATACGGCGGCAGAAGCGGTGCTGAAAATGCTGGATGATTACGGGTATGCTTATAATTCCGGCGGTTCTGTAAAACAGGAATTTTATCTGAGCAGCATTGCCCGCGCGGATGCATTTAAAGGTTGTAAGATTGGAGAACGACTGGAAAAATTGCTGAAGCGTGATGGTATTACGTTTACTTCGCCGGGCTCCAGAGACCGGCTGAGCGAATTTGATTTCACAAGAGGTTCGGGATGGTTGTATTTCATAAACGGAAGTTACTGCCCGGGTAAGGCAATGTCTGCATGGAAGTTAAACGGTGGAGAGAAGATCGTGCTCCGCTATACAGTTGCTTATGGAAAAGACGTCGGTGTGACAGCGACAACAGAAGGAACATTATCCGGTTATTGTGCAGTCTGGAGAGACGGCGAGATCATTGAACAGGGACACAGTTATAAAGAGACATCCCGCGTGGAGCCTACAGCGACGAAAGATGGATATGTAGAGTATACATGTAAGCGGTGTGGCGAGACAAAGCGGGAAACACTTCCGGCGACAGGAAACTCTGAGAAACCGGATAGACCAGGTTCTACAGATAAGCCAGATTCATCAGACAAACCGGGTTCCACAGATAAGCCGGGCTCCACAGACAAGCCGGGTTCCACAGATAAGCCGGGCTCCACAGATAAGCCGGATTCATCAGACAAACCAGGTTCCACAGATAAGCCGGATTCATCGGATAAGACGCAGCCGACAGATAAAGAAGAAACAACTGCAGATACACTAAAGTGAGAAAATGAAAAAACCAACAATTTCTGATACGCCAAACAAAATAGGGGAAACAGAAAATTAAGAGATCACAGAGAATAAAAGTCTCTGCCAGGGAGAAGAAGATGAGAAAATATGGAAAACGCCTGCTTGCAGGAATCCTTGCGTTTACACTTGCTGTTGGAAGTGCCGGATGTGCAAAGGAAGAGACGCAGGTAAAAAAAGATTTGAAATCGCAGATTGCACAGAGCGCGGAAAGTCTGGATACATTTTACGAATCACAAGAAAAATCTGTCCTGCTGGATGAAAGTACGCTCCCGGCGGGAGACGGAACGAGCGACTGGACGGCGGTTGCGCTGACATTCTCGGGAAAAGCAGACAGCAAAGTGCAGGCGACATATTTGAATCGGCTGCAGAAGTATGTCGAAAAAGCATATGAGCGGGGCGGCGGGTTAAGTAAAGTAAAGGCAACCGAATATCACCGGATCGTACTTACGATGCTGGCGCTTGACGGGAATCCGGAAAAAGTGAAAAACGCATCCGGGAAAGTGATCGATCTTGTTGCGGACGGAACCTGGAATTTTACGAAAGGCGATCCGGGAATCCAGGGCGCAAATGGACTGTGCTATGCATTGCTTATGCTGGATGCCGGAGATTATAACAATCCAAAGAAGCCGGAGCTTAGAAAGAAGTTTATAACAGAGCTTCTGGAGTATCAAAAAGAAAGTGGTGGTTTTTGTATCGATAACAGTCTGGATCCGGAAGTAGATATAACAGCTATGGCGGTGCAGGCACTTGCATCTTATTATAAAGAAGATAAATGCAAGAAGGAAAAATTGGATGCACAGAAGATGAAAGAAAGTATCGATGCAGCAGTAAAATGGCTTGCTGCGCAGGAGTCTGACGATGCAGAATTTCTATATGATAATATTGCAAGTTCTGAATCCATTTCCCAGGTGATCCTTGCACTGTGCGCACTAGAAAGAGATCCGGGAAAAGATGAGACATTTACGAAAAAAGAAAGCACACTGCTGGACGCGCTTGCAAAGTTCCGTAAAGAGGATGGCATATATATGCATGAAAAAGCGGACGAAGAAGGAAGTGCGATGGCAACATATCAGGCAATGATCGCTTTGGAAGCGGTACAGAAATTGCGGACAGAGAAGAAATGGATTTTTGATTTTAAATAAAATGCAGAAGGATAGCAGGGAGAAAGGAACAGATATGCACGATAAAATAGTACAGATACAGGAAGAAGTGAAAAAAGCCATTGTCGGAAAAGATGATGTCATAGAGAAAGTTCTGATCGCAGTACTGGCACAGGGACATGTGCTGTTGGAGGATGTGCCGGGAACCGGAAAAACAACACTTGCGACAGCATTTGCGAAGGCGCTTGGCCTGGATAATAAGCGTATCCAGTTTACACCGGACACGATGCCGTCTGATATTGTCGGATTTTCTGCTTATGATATGCAGACAGGAGAATTGCAGTATAAACCGGGCGCGATCATGACAAATCTTCTGCTAGCAGACGAGATCAACCGTACGTCCAGCAAGACACAGGCAGCGCTTCTGGAAGCAATGGAGGAAAAACAGGTGACAGTGGACGGCGTCACGAGAAAACTGGAAGAACCATTTATTGTTCTTGCGACCCAGAATCCGGTCGGTACAGCGGGTACTCAGAAACTGCCGAATGCACAGCTTGACCGTTTCCTGATGAAATTGAAAATGGGATACCCGGATCGTGCCGGGCAGATTGAGATGATGAAAGACAGACATCACGCCAATCCGCTGGATGATGTGCAGCCGGCAGTGGATATTCCGGAACTTCTCGGACTGATCGGAGAGGTGCAGAACATCTATGTGGATGATCTGATTTACAATTATATTTCAGAACTTGTTGAAGCGACGAGAACACAGGAAAATATTCAGCTTGGCTTAAGTCCGAGAGCGGCGCTTGCAGTATGCCGGAGCGCGAAAGCATGTGCATTTATCAAAGGACGGGATTATGTGATACCGGCAGATGTGCTGGAAATCTTTGCACCGGTATGTGTGCACAGACTGTTGCTTTCCGCCAAAGCCAGACTGCATGAACAGTCTGCGGAGTTTGTCTTAAAAGAACTGACAGAACAGATTCCGGGACCGGAGATAAAGGAGTCAGTGATTCAATGAGAAAACAAAGGATCAAAGGAATGATCAGCTGGATATTTGTGCTGGCGGTACTTGGAACAGTTGTATTTTTTCGTGACAGTGCCATAGCATTTTATTGCGTGGTGTTCTGGTTTCTGATTCCGTTTATAAGCACAGCTTTGAATCTGTACATAAGAAAGAATCTGAAAATGGAGATTTTCTGCCCGGCGTCTGCCGAAAAAGGAAAAGAACAGTCTGCGGATATTTTTGTTGAAAACAGAGGAAAACTTCCGGTATTTCATAGTTTTGTCAGAGTACAGATGAAAAACAGGCTGACGAAAGAAATGACGGAACAGGATATTGAGATTCCGACAGTGACAGAGAAACAGACAAAAGAAAGTTTTTCCTTTCGCTCAGATTATTGCGGTTATCTGACGATGAAGATAACCGGAGTTTTTCTGATGGACTGGCTTGGTTTTCTTGCTGTCCGCTGTAAAGAGAACGGGACACAGTCTGTGGCAAAAACGGTTGTACTGCCGGATACATTTGTACCGCAGATAGTTTTAGAGCCGGCAGCCGGAAGTACAGAGGATGCCGAAGAATGGTCGCCGTTCCGGAAAGGAAACGATCAGACCGAGACGTATGCGCTCCGCGATTATGCACCCGGTGACAGCCTGCGGCAGATCCACTGGAAATTATCATCAAAGAGAGGGCAGCTTATCATAAGAGAGCCGAGCCTTCCGGAAATAAAAACATTGCTTTTGTTCTGGAATAAGGAAGGACAGGCAGAAGCAGGAGAAATGGATACGATGGCAGAAGTTGTTTCATCTGCTGCTCAGATGATCTGGGAAATGGGTGAGACATTTACACTTGGATGGCAGCAGAATGAGGAGAGCTGTTATATGCCGGTCGGAACAGAGGAAGAACTGCAGCGGGCGATCGCGCAGATGTTAAAAGGAGAAGTTCCGGTGGAAGAGCAGACGCAGAATACATATGCGAAAGTGATTGTTTTTGGAATGGAAAATCAGGAAGAAGGAAATCTTCCGGATGAGCTGAAGGAAGCGCAGGTGACAGAGGTGCTCTGCGCCAGAGAACCGGAACGAAGAATTGCGGAACCGGGCAGGATCATCTACTGCGCCGGAACTTACAGAGAAGATCTGATAAGAATGGAATTATAAAGAACAGATTACAAAGAAGAGATTGTAAGAAACAGTTTGTAAAGAACAGCGTGTAAAATGCAGGAAGGATGTTATATTGGCAGGACTTTATATCACAAAGAAAAAACAGAATAAGAAAGCCATTTCTGACAACTGGTGGTTCGCAGGGCTCAGCATAATCCTGCTTCTTACAGCGCTGGTAAAGAGAAAGGCTGTGAAAAATGGTTTCAGCAGACAGGGAAATGTCTGGAGAGCATTTCTCACAGGAAAGACAGGGAAAATCTGGCTGGATTATCCGGTGCATGGAAAAGCAGGAAGTGTACTGGCAGCAGTTCTTCTTGCAGTACTTCTCGGAATGTTGCTTTTTGTTCTTGTGAAAAAGAAAAGAACAGGAATGCTCCTTGTGGTCTGGACAATCTGGATGGCAGGATATGGAATCGGATTTTTCCGGAAAAGATGGGGACTGTTTGCAGGAACACTCTTTCTTGCCATATATTTTGCGTGCCGTTCCGGTATGGCAGGAGATAGTTTACGAAAAAGATTCTGGAAGAACAGGATAGCACTTGCAGGTGCGTTGGTGCTGATAGCCGGCATCTGCCTCGCAGGGAGTGGAATCGTAAAAGAAATCCTGGAACGTACAGGTGCAGATACGCTCAATGCCGGACATGCAAGGTTGGAACTTGCAGGAAAAATACATGCCATGCGTTACGATCATGGAGAGACTGCGCTGACAGAGGGTGTGCTTACGGATGTAAAACAGCGGACACAGAGTAAAAAGACAGCGCTTCTTGTCACGATAGAGCATCCGCAGAAACTTTATCTCAGACAGATGACCGGGGAAATCTATACAGGGAGTTCCTGGGAGCCACTGGATGCGAAAGATCGAAAAGAAGGAAAAGCTTTATTTTACTGGATGCACAGATCGGGTCTCTACGGACAGAACGTAACGGGCGAGGCACTTGGACTTTCCGGTAAGAAAAAAACAGCGTCCGTGATAGTTGAAAATGTATCGGCATGCGAGAAAAACAGGTATTTACCATATGGTTTGAAAGCAGGAACCGCTTTTGCGGAAGATGTGATCGGAGATACAGAAAATCCGGCGCAGACCGGAAAAGAGAAACTGACATACTACACCGGAAGTACGGCGGATTGGTACAAACAGGCAGTCTGGATTGAAAAACACCAGAAGGAGCAAAAAGTACAGCAGTATCTTAAGAAGGAAGAGGCATACCGGAAATTTGTCTATGCAAAAGATCTCCGCCTTACGAACACGGCGATCGGCGTGATGGAAGAACTTCTGAAAAATGAAAAAAAGGAAGAATATTCGCTGACAGAGATCTTAAAGCTGGTGAAGGATACTTTGGCGAACCAGTTGAATTATAACGAAGCTGTACGAACAGATAATGGCAAACAGGATTTTCTGCGCTATACGTTTGAGCAGACCAAAAATGGATATGATGTACACTATGCGACAGCGGCAACATTGATGCTTCGCTATCTCGGAGTGCCTGCGCGCTATGTGGAAGGTTATTATGTGTCCGCAGATGAGATGAGAAATGTGAAAGCCGGACAGCCGGTGAAAATTAAGAAAAAACAGGCGCATGCGTGGACAGAATATTATCTGGACGGCGTTGGTTGGATCCCGTTTGAAGTGACACCGGGTTATACAGATAAGGAAGATGAGCAGAAATTATCAGACATCCTGTCAGGCACAAACGGAAAAGGCGGAGCAGCAGGAAAATTATATCAGAAAAGCGGACAGACCTACGAGCCGCAAAAAGCGGACGGTCAGCAGGAGAAGAGTTCGAATGACAAACCTGTATTCCGTGGACAGACCGGGAAACATCTTCTGTGGCTGTTTCTGCTGATTCTGGTGCTTGTTATTGTGGGAATCAGCGTTATCATTTTATGGAAGAGAAGAAAAAAATTAGTTTCTTTTGAAATAGAAGTCAGTAAGATGGAACCAGCGGCAGCAGTTGCGGAATTGTATGGCTACAGTCAGAAGCTTATGGAACTGTGCGAGGTGAAAGTATGTGGCATGGAAGTGCCGGTGGCAGGTTTTGCTGGTGCAACGGAGGCTGACGAAACATGTGCGCAGGCAGAAAGCGAACGGATGCATTCCCTTAATCAGAAAGCGAGATTCAGCGGGCATACCGTAAGCGAAAAAGAAAGAAAGGAAATGCTTGCTTATGTGGAAAAAGTGATTTGTCTTTGTAAGAAACGAAGGAGTAAATGGAAATGTTTCCGGGATCATTATCTGTGCTGGAGATACAGATAAAGCTGGCAAAATGAGCTGGCTGATTCAAAAAGTACAGCAGGATGGACAGAGAATATTTGAGCAGAAACAAACGAGATAAGAATGAAGGAGAATGCGCATGAAAACGAAACGGTGGAAACAATTACTTGCGGGAATACTATGTGTGACGATGGTAAGCGTCAGTACGGGGCCGGTTGTGTATGCAGCGGATGAGAGCACCACGAAGAGCAGTTTTGCAAAGGAAAGTTATGAGCAGGAAAGTTCTGCAAAAGACAGTCAAATGCAGAGTGAACCAGACGGTGCAAAAAAGCAGACGGCAGATTTGACAGAACAGAAAGAAGAAACCGCGAAGAGAGCAGGAAGTTTCGTTCTGGCAGCATCCGGTAAAAATGAGAATCTGATCCTGCCGGTATATGTAACGTATGAGGCAGGAGATACCATCTGGACGGCTTTGCAGAAAAGTGGATACAAATTCGAAAGAAGTGTAGACGACAGCTTCGTAAAGAAAATAGAAGGGAAAGCGGGAAACTATTGCGTGTTCTGCGACGACGGCAGTTATGATCTGGATGCGTCACCAGAAGACATTCAGGTAGTAGAATTTACTGAGATGACAGAATATGCAAAAAGCAGAAGTGCGCTGCTTTTTCGCATGGCAGAATATGAGAAGATGACGAATCATGTGCAGAAAGATCCGGCATGTGCAAAGGCATATGACAATGCAAGAAAAACGTACCGCAATGCCGAAGAGGATGTAGCGGCGTCTCTTTTAAAAGAATTGAATAATGCAATTGCCGCATATGAAAAATATCTGAGTGCGGCAGCCGTAAAGATCACGGTAAATGCGACGCAGAACGGGAAAACACAGAAGAATCTGACGCTTAAGTTTACAGATGCGTATGACAACACCGTTACGGCAAAAGGGACAACGATCAGTTTAAGACCCGGAACATACAGCTATGAAATATCCGATGGCGGTTATAACAGTTATGAAAACGCAGACGGAAAAGAGTTGAAGATTACAAAAAGTATGACCATTCAGGCGGAACTCCCGTCCGGGAAATGGTTTAGCGACGTGAAATTACTGAAAAGCCGGACAGATGCAGATGGAAAAAAACAGGCATATGCATATGAAACGGATGCGGATGGGCACAGCGTAACCTGTGAGGTGGACGACCGTGCCGGGGAAAATGAAAAGGTATACCTCTATGCAGAGCGTGGTCAGGAACTTCCGGACAGGGAAAATACATCAGCAGTCCTTTCCTGGTGGGAAATAAAGGAAGATACGCAGGATTCGGAGCCATCCGCAGAGAGAGAAACCATTGCGTGGGAAAGTGAAAAGAACGATTGCACTTCCGGTGTAAAAGAAGGAATGACTGGTGGAAAACTTGAGTTGGAAGCACGTTATACGGTGGAAAACTCTTCCGGCACAAGTGGTGTGCAGGTGCAGAAATACCAGGTGACGTTTGAACGTGTTCCGACAGCAGACATTTCGCTGAAAGATGCAAAAGGTCATGCGCTGAATCTGGGATTTGAGCCGGATATTACAGAATATGAGACAGATACAGTCAGCAGTAAAGTATCGGTAGAAACGAAAACCTATGGAACGGACGGCTACAGCGTGACGGTAAAAAATGGAGATACTGTTTCGGAAGATGGAAACTGTAATCTTGCCAAGGGCACAAATTCGGTTACTGTGACAGTTGCCCACACGAATGGAAAATCGCGTACCTATCATTTCAAAGTAAATCTGGTTGAAAAAGTACCGGTAACGCTGAAAACACCAGATGGCGTGAAAGCAGTCATTGTAGATGCGAAAGATAAAGAGATCGAACCGGAAGAGGATGGAACGTATGCATTGATTCCGGGTGCTTCCTACTCTTATATTGCATCAAAGGATGATACCTATTTTGCAAAAGAGACATTTCAGGTGAAAGCGGTTGCGGACGGCACAATGACGGTGACTGCCGCAGAACCGGAAGAAAAAGACGGACTTGCGGGATTCGCAATGTACAATGCTGCTATGGGCAGCAGACGGGAAGTGTTTACACCGGAGCAGGAATTTGAATCTGGTCGGCATATGTACCAGTACGCGGTACCGGATGCAAACAGCGCCATTTATGTACAGGCGAATACGCAAAATGATTATCAGGTGAAAGCAGTCTGGACAAAGCAATCCGATGGAACCCAGGCAGAGCAGACAAGAATTGCAGCAGTAAATACGAGCAAAGGAGCAACGGTGCTGGGGCATGTGATCGAAGCGTGTGCGTATGGAAATACAGTGACGATTGTCACTTACAAAGAAGTATCCGGTGTGACTTATTACCAGAATTATGAAATGAATATCCGGCGTTCTCTGCATTTAAAGTCATTGAAAGCATCAAACGCTTCCGGAGATCTTACATTTGTAAATGCAAATGGAACGGCAGAGGCGTTTGACCGGGAAATTTATGAATATCAGGTAAATGTTGCAAAAGGAACGAAATCTGTAAACCTTTCCGGAAGTTTCCTGAATGAAGAGAATGAAAACTGGTATGATGGCGGCTATTATGCAGTCATTGGCGATAAGACGTATTCTGATCTGTCGGATATAGAAGTCCCGATTTCTGAAAATGGAGCAGACGAGAAGATAAAAATCCAGGTTGCGCATGCGAATCTGGATACCGTGCAGAATACATACACAATCTGTGTGAAGAAAAAAGAACCGGTTCAGGTGACATTTCAGGTAGATCCGGAAGATGCAAATATTTTCATTCAGAATGAGACGGATCATACTACTGTTTATACGGAAAATGGAATCTGTAAACTGTTGCCTGGAATACCGTATTCCTATACGATTACAAAAAATGGTTACAAGGCAGTCAGGGTGACAGATTTCCGTGTGGAGGAAGATATCAAAGTTCCGGTCACACTGGAAGAAGCGCCGGAAAATACAGAAATTAAAGATTTGAATTCTCAGTGGCCGAGTTTCCGGGATGAGAATAATAACGTAGTCTTAGATGAGAAGACACCGGTCAAAGCAGAAGACAGCGTTCTCTACTGGGCAAATAAAGATGATTTTGACGGTTACTGCGGACATCCGATTCTTGTAGACGGATATCTGTACACATATGACAGTAAGAATCTGCTGAAAATGGATACGATAACCGGAAAACTGGTGAAACGCGGAGGTGCGCTTGCAAGACCTTCTTCCTTTGCAATCCAGCCACCGACTTATGCGGACGGAATGATTTTTGTCGGACTCAGCCAGGGAACGATCCAGGCATTCAATGCAAAGACAATGGAATCGTTGTGGGTTTATGAAGATCCGCTCGGTGGACAGCCGAACTGCCAGATTACGTATAAAAATGGATATATTTATACCGGTTTCTGGAATTCAGAGACAGCAGAAGCGAATTATGTATGTATTTCGGCAGCAGATGAAGACCCGTCCCAGACAAATGAAAAGAAAGTGGCAACCTGGACACATACCGGAAAAGGCGGCTACTATTGGGCAGGAACTTACGCGGATGAGAGTGGAAAATTCCTGCTGCAGGGAACGGAAGACGGAGAGAGTGGTTACAAGAGCGGATATGCACATGTGTTCTCCATGAATCCGAAAAATGGAAAAGTGATCGATGATCTGACCTTGCCGTTTACCGGAGATATCAGATGTAACATTGTAAAAGACACAGAAGGGGACAACCCGACGGGTGATTATTATTTCACATCAAAATCCGGTTATTTCTATCGTATTTCTGTAAATGCGGACGGAACGTTTGACAAAGATTCGCTGCGGTGGATCAAGCTGGAGAACAGCAAAGGCTCCGATCTTACAATGAGTACCTCAACACCGACGGTTTACAATGGAAGAGCATATGTAGGCGTGTCGGGATCAGAACAGTTTGGTGCATACAGCGGACATGGAATCGCGGTGCTGGATCTGAAAACAATGTCGATTGCATATGTTGTACCGACGCAGGGATATCCGCAGACGAGTGGTGTTCTGACAAGAGCATATGAGAAAGAGACCGGAAAAGTGTATGTCTATTTCTTTGATAATTACACACCGGGGAAACTCCGTGTGATCTCTGATGAACCGGGACAGACGGAAGCCACTGATCTGGAGCAGGAAACTGATAAAGGAAATACATATGATGTAGGAACTGTGCTTTTTACACCGTCTGATGCGCAGGCGCAGTATGCACTCTGCAACCCGATCGTGGACGAGTACGGAACTTTATATTTCCGCAATGATTCCAACCATATGATGGCGCTTGGAGCGACGATCAGTAAACTGGAAGTGACAAAGCAGCCGAAGAAGACATCTTATAAAGAAGGAGAAAAATTCGACCCATCCGGTATGCAGGTTATTGCGACCTATACGAACGGAAAGATGAGAGATGTGACAGAATATGTCAGCTACTCAGAAGAATCTCTTACACCGGATGATACGGATTTTACAATCACATTCCCATATGTGAAATATCAGAACAGAGACGGACAGGCAGGGTGTGATTACACAGCGCCGATCACAAGCGTTTCACTGGATATTTCCAAAAAAGAACCGGAAGTAGAGCCGGAAAAAGAGGTCATACAGGAAAAAAATGTAACTCTTGCGAAAACAAGTTATACATATAATGGAAAGGTGCAGAAGCCAACCGTGAAGGCGAAAAATGCCAAAGGGCGGATCGTTGCAACGAGTAACTATACCGTATCCTATGCATCTGGACGAAAAAATGTCGGAAGCTATAAAGTGACTGTAAAATTCAAAGGTGATTACAAAGGCACGGTCACAAAGACATTTCAGATTGTGCCAAAGGGAACGACGATCACAACTTTGAAAGCCGGAAAGAAAAGCTTTACAGCAAAATGGAGCAGACAGAAAACCCAGACAACCGGTTATCAGTTTTCTTATACAACGGATAAGAAATTTAAAAAATCAGTAAAGACCATAACGATATCTAAGAATACAACAGTGCAGAAAACAGTGAAAAAATTAAAATCTAAGAAGCTGTATTACGGAAAGGTACGCACATACAAAACTGTGAAAATAAACGGAAAGACAACAAAGCTGTATTCAGGATGGTCATCTTACAAAAAAGTAAAAACAAAATAGTAGAAATATGAAACAAAATATTGTATCATTATGAAATGAATAAAAAAGAGAATAAGAAAGGTCAGTGCGTCCGGGATGATTGATAAAGAAATCCCCCGGCAGTGGAATGAGGTGAGAAGCCTCGCGAGACGGTCACTGTGAAGTCTGGAAATTATAATATGAAATTTTCACCATTATAATACACAGACTAAGTCAGATACACGGAGTGCTGCATCCTTGACTTTGCCCAATCCGAAGTTGAAATATTAGATAAAAGATTTGTTGTGCTGTGCGAAGAAAAACAGATGTTTTTCTTGTGTGTGCATATAACCGGCTTTTGAATTGGGTGATTCAGGAGCCGGTTTTTTATTGTTGTTGTGCTTATATCTCAGAATTTATCTGAGGTTTTATATATAAAGAAAAGAGAAAAGGGAGGAAATAAGATTTATGAAGTTTAAAAACAAAATAATGACTGCTATAGTCAGTATCTGTATGCTTGCATTTATCCTGCCAATGGCAGTATCTGCTGCAGATAACGCAGATTCATCAGACAAGAATACAATTACCTGCTATGTAAGAGCAGAACAGGATGACGGAACCATTCTTCCGTATACGAAAGTAACAATGAACAAAGACGAGGTACCGTCTTTCCAATCCTACAAGATTAAAAATGCACCGGATGATGCGGATTATATCACACCGCTTCATATCTTACTTCAGGCATTAACAGATAAAGGAATGACAGACGAACTTGCAACTGTAGATATCGGATCCAGCGGATGGATCACAGATATGTTTGGATGGGGAATGGATCAGCTCTGGTGCTTAAATGGTATTGATGCGCCTACGGTAAGTGCAAAGTATAAAGCAAAAGACGGAGACAAATATACATTCTATCAGGCAGCCGGAAACTGGGGCGCAGGATATGGATATCCTGGATATGGTTTCTTTGGAGAATATGGACCGGGACAGGATTACACACCTTACAGCGCAATTGAGACAGACGACGTTACAACGGGGGTTGGGTCTGATGTAGAACTGACTTATCGTTATACAAGCTCTATGCACACACCACAGTATGGACCATGTAATAATGAAGATGGTGCATATACAATGATTTTCGTCGGAAAGAATGGAGCAGATAAGGTTACAGATGAAGATTACCGCGAAGATATTGAAGTAGATAAAGATGGTAAATTCAAAGTATCTTTTGATAAACCGGGAACTTATGTAGTATCTGGACGTTATTATAATAATGATAATACAAGAGGTGCCTGCAACGCATACTGCAAAGTTACAGTAACCATGCCGGAAGCAGTTACGGCAGTGATCGATAAAATCAGTGCGATCGGAGATGTAACACTGGAATCCGAAGATGCGATCAAAGAAGCAAGAACAGCTTACGATGCACTGACAGATGCACAGAAAGAACTGGTAAGCAACAAAGATGTACTTGAGAAAGCAGAGACCACATTGAAAGAGTTAAAAGATGCTAAAGATGCAGATGATGCAAAAGTAGCGGCCACTCCGAAGTCAATTACACTTTCCAATACAAGATACATTTACAATGGCAAAGTACAGAAACCGCAAGTAACAGTTAAGAACGCAAAAGGCGAAGTAATCAAAGGCTACACTGTAAAATATGCAGGTAACTGCAAGAACGTTGGAAAATACAAAGTAACTCTTACGTTCAAGGGTGATTACAACGGAACAAAGACGAAGACATTCAAAATTGCTCCGAAATCTGTAACAGTAAAATCATTAAAAGCCGCAAAGAAGAGATTTGATGTAAAATGGAGCAAACAGACGACACAAGTAACCGGATATCAGGTACAGTATTCTACAGATAAGAACTTTGTAAAAGCTGTGAAGAATAAAAAGATCACAAAGAACTCGGTTGTCACAAAGACAGTGAAAAATTTAAAATCTAAAAAAGTTTACTATGTAAGAGTTCGTACTTATACGACAGTAAAATACAATGGTGAGCAGATGAATTTACATTCTGACTGGTCTAAGGTTAAAAAAGTGACCGTAAAATAGTTTATAGATACTACAGACATAAAATGAAAAGCAGGAGGCACTGTGCAGAGAGCACGATGCCTCCTGTTATTTTGAAAAAAAGTTTGAATTGGGTATTGACAAGCTAAATATCGCTATGCTATAGTTAAAAATGCGCTATTGTGGAAAGTTATGCCATGATATTGCACAAAAACCAGTAAAATACGAAGGTTTTTGCCGGAATTTTCAATATTTAAGGGCATTCGTAAAGCCCGCCAAAAAATAAACGAGGAGTGAAACGTCAATATGGAGAAAAACAGAATTCGTCCTATCAAAAGCGGAAAAAGTTCACGTATGAGCTATTCCAGACAAAAAGAAGTGCTTCAGATGCCGAATTTGATCGAAGTCCAGAAAGATTCTTATCAGTGGTTCCTGGATGAAGGATTAAAAGAAGTATTTGATGACATTTCCCCTATCGCCGATTATAGCGGTCATCTCAGCCTGGAATTTGTAGATTTTACTTTATGCGAGAATGAAGTAAAATATACGATCGATGAGTGCAAAGAGCGTGACGCAACATATGCAGCACCGCTGAAAGTGAGAGTGAGACTCCACAACAAGGAGACAGACGAGATTAACGAGCATGAGATTTTCATGGGTGACCTGCCGTTAATGACTGCAACCGGAACATTTGTGATTAATGGTGCAGAGCGAGTAATCGTAAGTCAGCTCGTTCGTTCACCAGGTATTTATTATGCAATTTCACATGATAAAGTTGGTAAAAAACTGTATTCCGCTACTGTTATCCCGAACCGTGGTGCATGGCTGGAATATGAGACAGACTCCAATGACGTTTTCTATGTACGTGTAGACAGAACCAGAAAGGTGCCGATCACAGTATTGATTCGTGCACTTGGTGTTGGTACGAATCCGGAGATCCTGGAAGTGTTCGGTGAAGAGCCGAAGATCCTTGCAAGTTTCGAGAAAGATGCCGCTACCAATTATCAGGAAGGTCTTCTGGAATTATATAAGAAGATCCGCCCGGGCGAGCCGCTTGCAGTGGACAGTGCAGAGAGCCTGATCACAAGCATGTTCTTCGATCCGAGACGTTATGATCTGGCGAAAGTCGGACGTTATAAATTTAATAAAAAACTTCTGCTGAAAAATCGTATTTCAGGACAGATCCTTGCAGAGGACGTAGCAAGTGTTCTGACTGGAGAAGTGATCGCAGAAGCCGGAACTAAGGTTACAAGAGAGATTGCAGATGAGATCCAGAATGCAGCAGTTCCATATGTATGGATCGAGTTGCCGGAAGAGGACAGAAAAGTCAAAGTTCTGTCGAACCTGATGGTAGATCTTAAGACTGTTGTTGACATTGATCCGGCAGAGGTTGGGGTAACAGAACTTGTTTATTATCCGGTACTGGCTAATCTGTTAGAAGAGTCAGCAGGAGACATTGATGAATTAAAAGACGCGATCAGAAGAGACATCCATGATCTGATCCCGAAACATATCACAAAAGAAGATATTTTCGCGTCTATCAACTATAATATGCATCTGGAATATGGACTTGGAAATGATGATGATATCGACCACCTCGGAAACAGACGTATCCGTGCTGTCGGTGAGTTGCTTCAGAACCAGTACAGAATCGGTCTTTCAAGACTGGAGAGAGTTGTACGTGAGCGTATGACAACACAGGATCTGGAAGGTATTTCACCGCAGTCCCTGATCAACATCAAACCAGTAACAGCAGCAGTAAAAGAATTCTTTGGTTCTTCTCAGCTGTCACAGTTCATGGATCAGAACAACCCGTTAGGTGAGCTGACACATAAGAGACGTCTGTCAGCCCTTGGACCGGGTGGTCTGTCAAGAGACCGTGCCGGATTCGAGGTTCGAGATGTTCACTACTCCCATTACGGAAGAATGTGTCCGATTGAGACACCTGAAGGTCCGAATATCGGTCTGATCAACTCTCTTGCAAGTTATGCAAGAATCAATCAGTATGGATTCGTTGAGGCTCCGTACCGTAAGATTGATCACTCCGATCCGGAAAATCCGCGTGTAACAGACGAAGTTGTTTATATGACAGCGGATGAAGAAGATAACTACCATGTAGCACAGGCGAATGAACAGCTGGATGCAGAAGGACATTTTGTTCGTAAGAATGTATCCGGTCGTTATCGTGAAGAGACACAGGAATATGAGAGAAAGATGTTCGATTACATGGATGTTTCTCCTAAGATGGTATTCTCTGTAGCTACAGCCTTGATTCCTTTCCTGGAGAATGATGATGCGAACCGTGCGCTGATGGGATCCAACATGCAGCGTCAGGCAGTACCGCTTCTTATTACAGAGGCTCCTGTAGTCGGAACCGGTATGGAAGAGAAGACAGCCGTTGACTCCGGAGTATGTGTTGTTGCTGAAGAAGGCGGTATCGTAGAGAGATCTACATCCACAGAGATTCAGATTAAGCAGGATGACGGAAAACTCAGAAAATATAAACTGACGAAGTTCCAGCGAAGCAACCAGAGCAACTGTTACAACCAGAGAGCAATCGTGTTCAAAGGTGACAGAGTAGAAGCCGGAGACGTTATCGCAGACGGACCGTCTACATCAAACGGTGAACTTGCGTTAGGTAAGAACCCATTGATCGGATTTATGACCTGGGAAGGTTATAACTACGAGGATGCGGTACTCTTAAGTGAAAGACTTGTACAGGATGATGTATATACATCCGTTCATATTGAAGAATACGAAGCAGAAGCACGTGATACAAAACTCGGACCGGAAGAGATCACAAGAGATATTCCGGGAGTTGGAGATGAAGCTCTGAAAGATCTGGATGACAGAGGAATCATCCGCATTGGTGCAGAAGTGCGTGCCGGTGATATCCTGGTCGGAAAAGTAACTCCGAAGGGAGAGACAGAACTGACAGCAGAAGAGAGACTTCTTCGTGCGATCTTCGGTGAAAAAGCACGTGAAGTACGTGATACATCTTTGAAAGTACCACATGGTGAATACGGAATTGTTGTAGATGCGAAAGTATTTACAAGAGAGAACGGTGACGAGATGTCACCTGGTGTAAATCAGTCCGTTCGTATTTACATTGCACAGAAGAGAAAAATCTCCGTTGGAGATAAGATGGCTGGTCGTCATGGTAACAAGGGTGTCGTTTCTCGTGTACTTCCTGTAGAAGATATGCCATTCCTGCCAAACGGACGTCCGCTTGACATCGTGCTGAACCCACTGGGTGTACCATCACGTATGAACATCGGACAGGTATTGGAGATTCACTTGTCCCTGGCAGCAAAAGCACTTGGATTTAACATTGCAACACCTGTATTTGACGGTGCAAATGAGAATGATATTATGGATACTCTTGATCTGGCTAATGACTATGTCAACTTAAGCTGGGAAGAGTTCAAAGCAAAACACGAACAGGAACTCCTTCCGGAAGTCTTGGATTATCTGTATGAGAACAGAGACCACAGAAAACTGTGGAAGGGTGTACCGCTTTCAAGAGACGGTAAAGTACGTCTTCGTGATGGTAGAACAGGAGAGTTCTTCGACAGCCCGGTAACAATCGGACACATGCATTACCTGAAACTGCATCACCTGGTAGATGATAAGATCCACGCACGTTCAACGGGTCCTTACTCACTGGTTACACAGCAGCCATTAGGTGGTAAGGCACAGTTCGGTGGGCAGCGTTTCGGAGAGATGGAGGTTTGGGCACTGGAAGCTTATGGTGCATCTTATACTCTGCAGGAGATCCTGACAGTCAAATCCGATGATGTTATCGGTCGTGTGAAGACATACGAAGCGATCATCAAAGGTGAGAACATCCCTGAGCCAGGTATTCCGGAATCCTTCAAAGTATTGCTCAAAGAGTTACAGTCTCTCGGACTGGATGTGCGTGTACTGCGCGATGACAATACAGAAGTTGAGATCATGGAAACCTCAGAGATGGGTAATACAGATTTCCGCTCATTGATTGAAGGAGACAGAAGATACGGACAGGATGATGACTTCGGTAAACATGGGTATACCGAACAGGAATTCCAGGGAGAAGAACTCGTTGATGTAGAAGAAGAGCCGGAAGAGGATGACTTCTCAATCGATTTTAATGAAACTGATGACTATGCATATGATGCAGATAACGAATAGAAAGGGGTGCCAGTATGCCAGAAAATACTAAGGAACAAACATTTCAGCCTATGACTTTTGATGCAATCAAAATCGGTTTGGCGTCACCTGAAAAGATTCTGGAATGGTCAAGGGGAGAAGTAACAAAACCGGAGACAATTAACTACAGAACTCTGAAACCGGAGAAAGATGGTTTGTTCTGCGAAAAGATTTTCGGACCAAGCAAAGACTGGGAATGCCACTGTGGTAAATACAAAAAAATCCGTTACAAAGGTGTCGTTTGTGACCGCTGTGGTGTAGAAGTTACAAAAGCAAGCGTACGACGTGAGCGTATGGGACACATTGCTCTTGCAGCTCCGGTATCCCATATCTGGTACTTCAAAGGAATCCCGAGCCGTATGGGACTGATCCTGGATCTGTCTCCAAGAACACTGGAGAAAGTTCTGTATTTCGCATCCTATATCGTGCTGGACAAAGGGGATACAGACCTTCAGTACAAACAGGTATTGTCTGAACAGGAATATCAGGAAGCAAGAGAAAAATGGGGAAGTGCTTTCCGAGTAGGTATGGGTGCTGAATCCGTGCAGGAACTGCTGGAAGCAATCGACCTTGACAAAGAATACAATGAACTGACAGAAGGCTTACAGGGAGCTACCGGACAGAAACGTGCAAGAATCGTAAAACGTCTGGAAGTTGTAGAAGCTTTCCGTGAGTCCGGTAACAAACCAGAGTGGATGATCATGAATAACATTCCGGTCATCCCACCGGATCTGCGTCCGATGGTTCAGTTAGATGGTGGACGTTTTGCAACATCTGACTTGAATGATCTGTACAGAAGAATTATCAACAGAAATAACCGTCTGAAACGTCTGCTTGAGTTAGGTGCTCCGGACATTATCGTAAGAAACGAAAAGAGAATGTTACAGGAAGCAGTAGATGCACTGATCGACAACGGACGCCGTGGCCGTCCGGTTACAGGACCTGGTAACCGTGCTCTTAAGTCCCTCTCTGATATGCTGAAAGGTAAATCCGGACGTTTCCGTCAGAACCTGCTTGGTAAGCGTGTTGACTACTCCGGACGTTCCGTTATCGTCGTAGGACCGGAACTTAAGATTTACCAGTGCGGTCTTCCGAAAGAGATGGCGATCGAGCTGTTCAAACCATTTGTAATGAAAGAACTCGTTCAGAATGGAACTGCTCACAATATCAAAAATGCTAAGAAAATGGTAGAAAGACTTCAGCCGGAAGTATGGGATGTTCTGGAAGAAGTGATCAAAGAGCATCCGGTTATGTTAAACCGTGCCCCTACACTTCATCGACTGGGTATCCAGGCATTTGAGCCGATCCTTGTAGAAGGTAAGGCGATCAAGCTTCATCCACTCGTATGTACCGCGTTCAACGCCGACTTCGATGGAGATCAGATGGCTGTACATCTTCCGCTGTCTGTAGAAGCACAGGCTGAGTGTCGTTTCCTTCTGCTCTCACCGAACAACTTACTGAAACCTTCCGATGGTGGACCGGTAGCTGTACCTTCACAGGATATGGTACTTGGTATTTACTATCTGACTCAGGAAAGACCTGGAGCGATCGGAGAAGGTAAGTTCTTCAAGAGCGTGAACGAAGCAATCCTGGCATATGAGAACCAGGTAATTACTCTGCACTCACGCATTAAAGTACGTGTAACAAAGACACTTGCCGACGGAACAGATAAGACAGCTACTGTTGAGTCTACACTGGGAAGATTTATCTTCAACGAGATCATTCCACAGGATCTTGGATTCGTAGATCGTGAAGTAGAAGGCAACGAACTGTTACTGGAGATTGATTTCCACGTAGGTAAGAAACAGTTAAAACAGATCCTTGAGAAAGTTATCAATACACATGGAGCAACTGCTACAGCAGAAGTTCTTGACCATGTAAAAGCAATCGGATACAAGTATTCTACAAGAGCTGCGATGACCGTATCTATTTCAGATATGACAGTACCGCCACAGAAACCAGAGATGATCCAGAAAGCACAGGATACAGTAGATAAGATCACAAAGAACTTCAAGCGTGGTCTGATCACAGAGGAAGAGCGTTACAAAGAAGTTGTTGAGACATGGAAGACAACTGACGATGCTCTGACACATGCCCTGCTGACAGGACTTGATAAATACAACAACATCTTCATGATGGCGGATTCCGGAGCCCGTGGATCTGACAAACAGATCAAACAGCTTGCCGGTATGCGTGGATTGATGGCAGATACAACCGGTCATACGATCGAGTTGCCTATCAAGTCAAACTTCCGTGAAGGTCTGGACGTATTGGAGTACTTCATGTCTGCGCATGGAGCACGTAAAGGACTTTCTGATACAGCCCTTCGTACAGCCGATTCAGGATACCTGACCAGACGTCTGGTTGATGTATCCCAGGAGCTTATCATCCACGAAGTAGACTGTGCACCGAAGGATGGTCCGATCCCTGGAATGTATGTACATGCATTCATGGATGGAAATGAAGAGATCGAGAGCCTCCAGGAGCGTATTACAGGACGTTATCTGTGCGAGGATATCGTAGATAAAGATGGCAATGTACTTGTTAAGAAGAACCATATGGTTACTCCGAAACGTGCAGAGCTGATTATGAAAAAAGGTGTCGATGAAAATGGTGAGACACTGAAGAAGATTAAGATCCGTACAATTTTAACATGCCGTTCACACAGCGGTATCTGTGCAAAATGTTACGGAGCCAACATGGCAACCGGTGAGCCGGTACAGGTTGGAGAGGCTGTTGGTATTATCGCTGCCCAGTCCATTGGTGAGCCTGGTACACAGCTTACTATGAGAACATTCCATACCGGTGGTGTAGCCGGTGGGGATATCACACAGGGACTTCCTCGTGTCGAGGAGCTTTTTGAGGCTAGAAAGCCGAAGGGACTTGCAATTATCACAGAGTTTGCAGGAACTGCAACAATCAGCGACACGAAGAAAAAACGTGAGATTGTCGTTACAAATGAAGAAACAGGAGAATCCAAAGCATATCTGATCCCTTACGGATCACGTATCAAAATATTAGACGGAGCAAAACTGGAAGCCGGTGATGAACTGACAGAAGGTAGTGTAAATCCTCATGATATCCTGAAGATCAAAGGACTCCGCGCCGTACAGGATTACATGATCCAGGAAGTACAGCGTGTATACCGTCTGCAGGGTGTTGAAATCAACGATAAGCATATCGAGGTTATCGTTCGTCAGATGCTGAAGAAGATCCGTATCGAAGAAGCAGGAGATACAGAATTCCTTCCGGGAACAAATGTAGACATTCTGGAATTTGAAGATACAAATGCAGCTCTGGAAGCAGAAGGCAAAGAGCCGGCAACCGGAGAACAGATTATGCTTGGTATTACAAAAGCATCCCTTGCTACAAACTCCTTCCTGTCAGCAGCATCCTTCCAGGAGACAACAAAAGTTCTGACAGAAGCAGCAATCAAGGGCAAGATCGATCCACTGGTAGGTCTGAAAGAGAACGTTATCATTGGTAAACACATCCCAGCCGGTACAGGTATGAGAAAATACCGTGATATTAAACTCGGTTCCGATTACGCATTAGATGATGAATTATCATTTGATGAAGGTGATGATATAGAAATCGGTGAGATGAATGACGTTGATGATATAACAGAAAATGTTGTAGAAGAAGACGGAGTTATAATCGAGTAATTCAGGAATCTAACAGAATAAAGAACAATTAAGGAGCAGGAAGCGCAAGTTTCCTGCTCCTTTTTTTCGTACGCCTTGCAGCGCACGTCACTCATGGATGAGAGTTCCTAATCAGCCCTAGTAGTGGGAAGGATACACATCCATGCTTGACTATTATCTGGTAGTTTGTGAAAACGAAAGAACCGCTGTATACGGAACCGTATGTCAGATACTAAAATTAGTGATTATTGGCACATATTACCGAAAATCAGTTGAAAACATATAAAAATTAAGATATATTGACTATAGTAGACTTTAAGAACGGAGGGCAATAGAATGTTAGAAGAACTGAAAAAGAAAGTGTACGAAGCCAATATGATGCTGCCGAAGTATGGACTGGTTACATTTACCTGGGGTAACGTGAGCGGAATTGACAGAGAAAAAGGTCTTTTTGTAATCAAACCAAGCGGAGTAGAATACGATAAACTGACACCGGATGATATGGTAGTCGTTGATCTTCAGGGCAATAAAGTAGAAGGAAAATACAACCCTTCATCCGATACAGATACTCACATGGTATTATATAACCGTTTCCCGGATATCGGGGGAATCGTACATACCCATTCCCCGTGGGCTACAAGCTGGGCGCAGGCAGGAAGAGACATTCCATGCTACGGAACCACACATGCAGATTATCTGTATGGAGAAGTTCCATGTGTGCGCAATCTGACAAAAGAAGAGATTGAAGAAGCTTATGAAAAAAATACAGGTGTGCTGATCGCGGACGAGTTTGAAGCACGCGGAAAAGACTATATTGCAACACCGGCAGTTCTTTGTAAGAACCACGGTCCGTTTACATGGGGCAAAGATGCCAACGAAGCAGTGCACAACGCAGTAGTATTAGAAGAAGTTGCAAAGATGGCGTGCCGCTGTGAACTGATCAATCCGGAAAATAAGCCGGCACCACAGGAACTGCAGGACAAGCATTATTACAGAAAACACGGAGCAAATGCATACTATGGACAGGGGGGACACTAGATGAACAAGGAGAATGTAAAAACATTGATTGAAGCCGGAAAAGCAGTAGTAGGTATTGAACTCGGCTCGACAAGAATCAAAGCGGTTATGATCGATGAAAATCATCAGCCGGTAGCAACAGGAAGTTATGACTGGGAGAACAGACTGGACGGACATATCTGGACATACGATCTGGAAGACATCTGGAAAGGACTGAAAGCCAGCTATGCTAATATGGCGGCAGACGTAAAGGAAAAATACGGTACTGAGATCAAAAGCCTTGCCGGCATCGGATTCAGTGCAATGATGCACGGCTATATGGCATTTGACAAAGAAGGAACACTGCTCGTTCCATTCCGTACCTGGAGAAATACGATCACAGGACAGGCAGCAGAAGAGCTGACAGAGCTGTTCCAGTACAATATTCCGCAGAGATGGAGCATTGCACATCTGTATCAGGCGATTCTTAATAAAGAAGAACATGTGAAGGATGTGGCATATTTTACAACCTTATCCGGATATATTCACTGGCAGCTGACCGGTCAGAAGGTCTTAGGAGTCGGTGATGCATCCGGTATGTTCCCGATTGATCCGGCTACATCTGATTTCTACGATGGAATGATCGAAAAATTTGACAAACTTGTCGAAGACCGTGGATATAGCTGGAAACTCCGTGAAATCATGCCGAAAGTCCTCTGCGCAGGCGATGATGCAGGATGCCTGACAGAAGAAGGTGTCAAATTATTAGATCCGACCGGAACACTTCAGGCAGGAATTCCGGTGTGCCCGCCGGAAGGTGATGCTGGAACCGGTATGACTGCAACAAACAGTGTTGCAAAGAGAACCGGTAATGTATCTGCCGGAACATCTGTATTTGCTATGATCGTACTGGAAAAAGAACTTTCCAAAGTATATACGGAAATTGATATGGTAACAACACCATCCGGAAGTCCGGTGGCAATGGCACATGCGAATAACTGTACTTCTGATCTGAATGCATGGGTGAATATTTTTAAAGAGTATTCAGAAGCAATGGGCATGAAAGTAGATATGAATACATTGTTCGGAACATTATATAACAAAGCACTGGAAGGTGATGCTGACTGTGGTGGTCTGTTATCATATGGATATTATTCCGGTGAAAATATTATTCCGATTGATGAAGGCCGACCGGTATTTATTCGTACACCAAACAGTAAATTCAATCTTGCAAACTTTATGCGTACACATTTGTATGCGGCACTCGGTGCACTCAAGATCGGAATGGATATCCTTGTAAAAGAAGAACATATCCAGATTGATAAGATCTTAGGACACGGTGGACTCTTTAAGACTCCGGGAGTTGGTCAGCGCATCATGGCAGCTGCAATGCAGGCTCCGGTTTCCGTAATGGAGACAGCTGGCGAAGGCGGCGCATGGGGAATTGCACTTCTGGCTGCATATGAAGTTGGAAAAGCAGAAGGCGAGACGTTGGAAGACTATCTTGACAATAAAGTTTTTGCCGGAAATGAGGGCAGCAAGATGGAACCGGTGCCGGAAGATGTGGACGGATTCGAGAAATTTATAGAGCAATTTAAACAGGGATTAAGCGTAGAACAGGAAGCAATTGCTAAAATTAAATAAAAGCCAAAACACATTGATAAAAAAGTAACAAAAAATATGCTGAAAACAAAAAAAGATTGGAGCTTTTTGACATTTACGAAGAGTGCAGGCTGTGTTATTATACAATCAGAAAAAAGATAAACAAATTTTTAACAATCTAAAGTATGAGGTGACAAGTATGATGACATTAGTAGCAACAATTTTATCCGTTCTTTTTGTAGCAGCAGGAATTTATGTAATGGTTAGAGATTTTTACAACATTGGAGCAGCACTGGCATCAGGCATTACAGCATCAGGAGTTAAAGCAGACAAGAAAGCAACATCTGTTGAACTCAAACATGCATATGTTACAAGATAGTAGATGGCTAAAAATTAAAGATAGACATATATAGAACCTGACGGTAAATATCGTCAGGTTCTTTTTTTGTGTAAATGTGACAAAAGTCACGGAGGTGGAAAAATGTCATTGATATATTTGCACAAAGAATATATAATTGAGACAGGCAAAGGAGGACGTGAATATGGAACGGTATGTAATAGGACTCGATAATGGTGGTACATCGACCAAGGCTGCGATCTTTGATCTGACCGGAAAAGAGATTGCAACAGCCGGCAGATCAACGAAAGTGATCACACCAAAGTCAGGCTATACGGAAAGAGATATGGAAGAACTTTGGCTTGCTAACTGTGACTGCATCAAGCGTGCGATCAATAAAGCGGGAATTAATGGCGAAGATGTTCTGGGTATTGCAGTGTGCGGTCACGGCAAAGGCTTATATCCTTGGGGCAAAGACGGAAAACCGGCATATAACGGAATTATTTCCACAGACAGCCGTGCGTGGAAATATCCGGAGAAGTGGCATGAGAATGGTGTATATGAAGAGATCCATGACAGAACATGTCAGGAGATCATGGCATGCCAGCAGGTATCGTTACTTGCATGGTTTAAGGATCACCACAGAGATATTTACGATAATATCCAGTATGCATTTTCAGTAAAAGATTATGTAAGATTCAGACTGACTGGAGAGGCTTACAGTGAAGCAACGGATATTTCCGGATCAGGACTTATGAATGTCAGAGATGTCAGATTTGATAAAGATATTTTAGAGAAGATGGGAATCGGAGAAGTATATGATATGCTTCCGCCAATCCGTTATTCTTATGACCTGTGCGGTACGATTTCCAAAGAAGCATCTGAACTGACCGGACTTCCGGAAGGGACGGCAGTGGCAGGCGGTATGTTTGATATTGATGCCTGCGCAGTTGCGGTAGATGTTACATCACCGGACAGAATGTGTACGATCGCAGGTACATGGAGTATCAATGAATATATTGCAAAAGAGCCGGTTATGGATGGAACGATCGCCATGAACTCTCTGTTTGCAATGCCGGGATATTATCTCGTAGAAGAATGCAGTGCAACTTCATCCGGTAACCTGGAGTGGTATCTGGAGAACTGTATGGAGAATGAGAAGATTCCGGAAGGTGAAAATATCTACAGTGTAGTCAATGCAAAAGTAGCTTCCGTAAAACCGGAAGAATGTGATGTATATTTCCTTCCGTTCTTATATGGATCGAATGCACATCCACTTGGAAAGGGAGCATTTATCGGACTTACAACTTACCATAACAAAGCACATATGCTACGTGCGATTTATGAAGGTGTTGTATTTTCACATAAGACACATATTGAGAGGTTATTATTATCCAGAGAACGCCCGGAGGCAATTCGTATGGCGGGAGGTGCTGCAAATTCAGAAGTTTGGGTACAGATGTTTGCGGATATTTTAGGATTCCCGATTGAGACGGTAGATGCCAAAGAATTAGGTGCACTCGGATGTGGTATGGCAGCAGCGATCGCAGCTGGTGTATACAAGGATTATGAGGATGCGGCAAAACATATGGTACACGTATCGGGAAGAGTAGAACCGAATCCGCAGATGCATGAGATTTATCAGAAAAAATATGAGAAATATCATGCAGTGAGCAAAGCTCTCGATACTGTCTGGGGACAGTTTGAAGTATAACAAAAGATATATTTTTTAAGAAAGAGGTGTTTGTATTATGGCAACAAAAGGAAGTACTCCGAAAACAATGAAAGCGCTGGTAGCATATTCAAAAGACGATTATCGTTTTGAACCGGAATATCCAACACCGGAATGTGGACCGGACGACATTATCATCAAGACAGAGGCTTGCGGAATCTGTGCAGGTGATTTAAAGTGCAGCCACGGTGCAGCAATGTTCTGGGGAGATGATGTACAGCCATCATGGGTTAAACCACCATTTATTCCGGGACATGAATTCTTCGGAAGAATCGTTGAGATGGGTGAGAACGTAGAAGGATATGAGCTTGGCGACAGAATCATCGCAGACCAGATTGTTCCTTGCGGAAAATGCCGTTTCTGTAAAGACGGACATTACTGGATGTGCCAGCCACACGACATGCTCGGATTCCAGTCATACAACAACGGTGGTATGGCAGAGTATGTAAGATATCCTAAGAACTGTGTATTAAGCCGTGTACCGGAAGATATGTCTATCGAGCAGGCACTTCTGGTAGAGCCTTATGGATGTTCCAAACATGCAGTTGACCGTGGAAGCATCACAAACGAAGACGTAGTAGTTATCTCTGGAGCAGGTACTCTCGGACTTGGCATGATCACATACGCAAGAATGAAGAACCCAAAACTCTTAATCGTTCTGGATATGCAGGATGGAAGATTGGAGAAAGCGAAAGAATTTGGCGCTGACCTTGTATTCAACCCAGGAAAATGCGACATTGACAAAGAGATCAAAGCTCTGACAGATGACTATGGATGCGACGTTTACATCGAAGCAACCGGACATCCTTCAAGCGTTATCCAGGGACTGACTGTAACACGTAAACTTGGACGTTTCGTAGAGTTCAGTGTATTTGGATCAGAGACAAAAGTTGACTGGTCTATCATCGGTGACCGTAAAGAACTGGATATCCTGGGATCACACTTAAGCCCGTATGCATATCCATTCGTAATCGAGAACATGATGAAAGGCAACTTAAAGACAGACGGTGTTGTATCCAGCATCTTCAAGATTGAAGAGTGGGAGAAAGCATTTGACTATGCATCAGGAAAATACGGCGACTTCAAAGTTGCATTCAAATTCGACTAATGCATCGTAGAAAATAAGATATCGTTTAGTTCTTTTCTAATAATAAGGACATTAAAAAATCTGTGTAAGCATAGCTTGCACAGATTTTTTGATGTCATAGTATCTGAAGAAATATGTCAGTGACAGTTCTTTGCGTGTAGTTACAATTCAGACTTTAACTTTCTTCGGTCTTCGGTCTGTATTTTTTAAATACCTTCTCAAAAAGCACCAGCGTACTGTAAACGATAAGAGTCGGTCCGAACAGTACTACGAGCATTCTGGTGAGCAGGAAACGGATAAATAAAAATCCTGCGATTCCATAGAATACCACTGCGATCAGTGTGACAGGTGCGTACATAAAAGCGAAGATAAATGCATTGAAAAATAACTCTTGCAACTTTCCGGAGAAATTCACCATTGTCGGATAGATCCAGATCACTACTAATAATAATGTAAGGAAAGCCATGCCGGAGATGACCATCAGTACCGTATGATAAGGAATACGTGCTGTCTGGAACAGGTAGGATGCCATACCGAAGATGGCACTGAATACTGCGGTGATCAGCCAGATCACAGTTCCTTTTTTCCAATATGTACGGAAACCGGTTTTGTAATTCCCGAAAACATGACTGTCGCCGTTCATAAGCTTCGCTGCGCTGTAATGCATGGCGGCTGTCGAGGCACCGATGGTGACAACCGGGATACAGGCGATCAGCCAGATCAGATTTAAGAGTGTCAGGCGGCTTAGAAGAATTGCAAATTTCATAAAGCCACTGTCGTATTCAAATGCTTTCATGATGTATACCTCCAAAGTGTCCAATATGTTACTAATGATACACGAAAAGCGTATTTAAGGCAACTATAGTCATTTTTTTAGTAGATAAATAAAAATTTAACAAAAAAATCACCAAAAAAATGAAAAAATAGTGCAAAAACACCATGAATTTTTTGTGAAACATTACATATGTAAAACACCTGGACAAAAGTCAGCTTTGTGCTATAATAATATTAAACAATTTGTACAAAACGTTCAGGCAGGTAAACTGATACGTAAACAAAGTGTACAAAATTAAAATCCATAGAAAAGGGAGGAAAGAAAGGTATGAAAAAAAAGGTTATAAGCGCACTGTTATGTATGACAATGGTTGCTACAATGCTCGCTGGTTGTGGCGGATCTACAGGAAGTGATTCTTCTAAGAGTGACGCGCCGAAGAAAGGAAAAGCCGAAGATTTCGACTGGCAGAACTACAAGGGAACAACAATCAACGTAATGTTCAATGAGCACAACTACTCAAAAGCCGTTATCAAGAAGATCCCGGAATTTGAGAAGAAGACAGGAATTAAGGTTAAATATTCTTCTACACCAGAGTCTAACTACTTTGACAAGTTGAACACTTCTCTTAGCAGCCACTCAGGTGACACTGATGTTTACATGACAGGTGCTTATCAGGTTTGGGAGTATGCACCGGCTGGATACATGGAGCCATTGGATGACTACATTAACAACCCGGCTCTTACAGACAAAGATTACAACTATGATGATTTCATTCCAGGTGTTGTTGGGGCATTGAAATGGGATCTGACAGCTGGACACAAAGTTGGAAAAGGTTCTCAGTGGGCACTTCCAATGGGATGGGAATTAAACAACATTTCCTATAACAAGAAAGTATTAAAAGAAAAAGGAATCGCTGTTCCGAAGACAACAGATGACCTTCTGAAAGCTGCTAAAGCATTAAAGGGATTCAATGGATCCGGAACATATGGAATCGCAGTTCGTGGTACTCGTGAGTGGGCAACAATCCATCCTGGATATATGTCATTATTCGCAACATGGGGAGCTCAGGACTTTGCAATCGAAGATGGCAAGTTAGTATGTAAACTTGATTCTAAAGAAGCTATTGATATGACAGATTACTGGGTTAAACTTATCAAAGAAGGCGGATCTACTCAGTGGGCAAACGCTACATGGTATGAGTGTGGTAAAGACCTCGGAGCTAAGAAAGCAGCTATGATGTTTGATGCATCAAGTAACGCTTACTTCAACAACTACGAAGGCGCTTCTGCAGAATCCGGAAATATTGCATGGTCAACAGTTCCGCTTCCGAAAGGAAAGACAGATGCTGACGCTAAGACAAACCTCTGGATCTGGTCACTGGCTATGAACAAAGATTCTAAGAACAAAGAAGCAGCTTGGTACTTTATTCAGTACTTCACAAGCCCAGAGTACATGCTTTGGTCAGGAACTGAAGGAGCTTCTCCGGATACTCCTCGTACATCTGTTATGAACAGTGATGAGTACAAATCTATCGTTGGTAAAGCAGATAACTATCTCGAGTCTATCGCAGCTCTTGAGAAGAACGCATCTATCTACTTCACACCACAGCCGTACTTCTTCGAGTGTACAACAAAATGGGCAGAGACTCTGCAGGACCTTGTAACAAGCAAAAAGTACAAATCTACAGAGCAGGCTATGAAACAGCTGAAGAAAGATCTTGATAAGATCGTAGCTGACATTCAGATCGATGAATAATATTGGGAACGTTTAGATTATTTGCGATCGACGATTAATTGAGAGATTAAAAATTGAAGTACGAAATGGACATAATCGTACATATTAAGGGTTAGAGTCGAGGAGGGGTTACCTGACCCTCCTCGATTTTACTTTTGAAATTGTGAGAACTCCGTACCGGATGTTAAATATTTTTGATTGGAGGAACTAGGATGAAAGAACAGAATAAGAACAGTGCCGCTGCGAGTGAGCTGAATGTGGTGCCTTTTAAAACAAAAGCACTTCCGTATATGATTGTGGCACCTGCTCTAATCATTACTATAGGTATTATGATTCCTTTCGTAATGGCAATTTACTATTCACTTACAAACTTCTCTTTCAGAATGCCAACATATAGTTTTGTAGGATTAAGAAACTGGACACAGATTCTGGCATCGAAAGAATTCTTAAAAGCAACATGGGTAACAATTAAATATGCATTCTTTAGTACAGCAATTGAGATGGGATTAGGAATGGGGGTAGCAATTATCCTCAACAACCTGAACAACAGATTTTCAAAGATTATGAGAGTTGCATTGATCTTCCCGCTGATGGTTGCACCTGTAACAGCTACGATCATCTGGCAGTTGATGCTGAACAACTCCGTTGGTATTATCGAAAAATTCTTGAACATCTTTGGTATTGTCGGATTCCCTTGGGCAGCAAGTCCGAAGACTGCACTTATGACAGCAGTTATGATCGATGTATGGGTTAACACATCATTCTGTATGTTACTTGTACTTGCAGGTCTTCAGTCACTGCCGAAGTCACCATTCGAATCTGCTAAGATCGATGGAGGAAGTACAATGTTTAACTTCCGTAACCTGACACTGCCAATGTTAAAACCAAGTTTATATATTGCACTCCTGTTCAGATTGATGGCAGCATTACAGGAATATGCCGTTATCTTCGCTCTGACAAAGGGAGGCCCTGGAGATACACTTATGAACCTGTCACTGACCGCTTATCAGACAGGATTCCAGTTCCAGAAATTCGGATATGCACTTCCGTACATCCTGGTATTGTGGGTATTCATTAATATCATTGCAAAACAGATCGTTAAGAGACAGAGAGCTGCACAGAAACAGGCAGCAGGTCTGGAAGAATAACAGGTTACTGGAAAACAAGATTATTTTCACATAGAAAGGATGTTAAGCATGAGTACAGCTTCAAAAAGATTAGGCCGTATAGTTCAGAATGGACTTTTAGCCATATATTCAATATTTGCTCTGTTTCCGCTGATCTGGATGCTGATCCTGACATTTAAGTCAGATGCGGAGATGTATACAACAACATTTGTATTTACACCAACACTTGCAAACTACAAGGAAGTATTACTTCACACAGATTATATGAAATATATGTTAGATAGTTTGATCGTATCCGGAGGAGCAGTTCTGATTTCCGTACTTGCAGGTGTACCGGCAGCATATGCCCTTGCAAGATACAACTTCAAGAAGAAAGAAGATATCGCATTCCAGATTCTTTCTTTCAAATTCGCACCTGAGATCCTGGTAGTATTACCGCTGTTCATGATCTATCAGAGATTAGGAATCTATGATTCTTACTTTGGACTGATCTGGGTATACCAGTTAATCTCTATGCCGCTTCTGATCTGGGTAGTAAGAGGATACTTCGAAGATATTTCTGTTGAGATTGAGTATGCAGCCCAGGTAGACGGATATTCCTGGTATCAGATCTTCTTTAAGAACCTTGTACCACTTATCAAACCGGGTCTTGTATCCGCTGCACTCCTTGCATTTATCTTCGCATGGAACAGTTTTACATTCCCGTTGATGCTTGGAGGTACAAACGTTCAGCCGATCACTGTAGCGATCACAAAGTTCCTTGGAACAGACAGTGCACACTATGGACAGCTTGCTGTAGCAGCAGCCGTATCCGCTCTGCCGGCAATCATTTTCGCACTGTGTATCCAGAAACATCTGGTTCGTGGTCTGAGTTTCGGTGCAGTAAAGGGATAGAGGTGAGAATATGTCAAGAATACAATTGGAAAATGTTACTAAAAAATTCGGAAAAGTTACAGCTCTTGATGGAGTAAGCCTGGATATCAAAGATAAAGAGTTCTTCGTATTGTTTGGACCTGCCGGTGCAGGAAAGACAACAATCCTGAACTGCATTGCCGGAATCCAGCTTCCGGAAGAGGGTGTGATCAAATTTGACGGAAAGGTTGAAAACCTGACTGATGCTGCACACAGAGATACAGCAATGGTATTTGAGAACTATGCATTGTATCCGCAGATGACAGTTTATGATAATATGGCATCTCCGCTTAGAAGCAAATTATACAAGAGAGATGAAGAATATATCAAAAAGAAAATTACAGAAGTTGCTGAGATGATGAAGATGGACTATCTGTTAGAGCGTCTTCCGAGTCAGTTGTCCAATGGACAGAAACAGCGTGTTGCCATGGGACGTGCACTTGTACGTTCTCCTAGAGTATATCTGATGGATGAGCCTTTGGCACATCTGGATGCAAAACTTCGTAACTCCATGCGTACTGAGTTAAAAGAGATCCAGGCAAACTTCGGAACAACATCTGTATACGTAACACATGACTTCATGGAAGCTATGTCACTTGGTGACAGAATTGCTATTATCAATGAGGGTAAAGTGGTTCAGGTTGGTACCGGAGATGAGATTTATTATATGCCATGTAACGAGTTCGTTGCAGAACTGATGGGTGATCCGGAGATCAATATCATCACCGGAGCAATCAAAAAAGCCGGCGATACATATAAGTTCACGCTGGAAGCAAATGGAAAAGAATATGATCTTCCTCATGAGGATGATCTGTATGCAAAACTGGATGAACTTGGACTGGATCGCGTAGATATCGGTATGAGACCACAAAATCTTACTTATTCATTTGAGCCGAAGGAAGGCTATATGAAGTGTAGCGTTTACAGTTACGAAAGTATCGGTAACAAAGCCGTTATCGTAGCTGACGTAGAAGACGGACTGCAGCTTCGTATGATCGCACCGAACGGACTGACAGTTAAGATTGACCAGGATATATATGTAGATATGAAGTTAGATCATGCTATGTTCTTTGACGCAGAGACTCAGGAATATTTGACAAGATACAGAGAAGCGGCTGTGAAAGCGTTAGCAGCAGAACAGGAGGGATAAGAGTATGGCAGGATTAACTATCAAACATCTTTATAAACGTTATGACAATCAGGGTAAGAAGAAAAAAGGTGCAAAACCGAATGATTATGCGGTAAAAGATCTGAATCTTGTCGCTGAGCAGGGTGAATTTATCGCTTTCCTCGGACCTTCCGGATGTGGTAAGACAACAACGCTTCGTATGACAGCCGGTCTGGAGGACATCACAAAAGGAGAGATATACATCGGAGACACACTTGTAAATGATCTTCATCCGAAGGACAGACATATCGGTCTGGCGTTCGAAGATTATGCGATGTATCCGCCTCTTACCGTATATGATAATATTGCTTTCAACTTAAAAGCAAAAGGTGTAGACAAAGCAGAGATCGACAAACGTGTCCGTGAGATCGCACCACTCATGCAGTGTGATGACCTGCTTGACAAAATGCCGGTTAAATTATCCGGTGGACAGAAACAGCGTGTAAATATTGCTCGTGCAATTATCCGTCGTCCGGAACTGCTGCTTATGGATGAGCCACTTTCTCACTTGGATGGTAAAGCACGTCAGGCAATGCGTACAGAGATCAAACGTCTGATCAATGATATCAAATGTACAACGGTTTATGTAACACATGACCAGTTAGAGGCGATGTCGCTGGCAGATAAGATAGCGATCATCAACTTTGGTGTTCTTCAGCAGTATGGAACACCGGCAGAAGTATATGATGATCCGGTAAATGAATTCGTTGCATCCTTTATCGGTGAGCCTCCGATGAACATTTTGGAGACAACGATTGTTGGAGACGGAGAACACTTCTTCTTCACATTCGAAGACAGTAACCTGAAGATCCAGGTTCCGGAACGTTACTACAATGTAGTAAGCAATGGATTCAAATGTAAAATGGGTGTTCGTCCTATGGACGTTATGATCGGAGGAGAGCACTCCAAAGGAACACCGGAAGAGGTTGCAACATTTGAGAACCTCGGTGACGAGAGAAGAATTGGTATCCGTGTAGGAAAATCGCTTCTGATGATTATCACGGATGATGAGACAAGATATAAAGCCGGAGATATTATCAAACTGGAAGTTCGTGGAGAAAAAACACACTTGTTTGATATTGAGACCGGAGATCGTATCCGTGAATAGTTAGATATTATAATGCCAGGGACAAGAGAAAAGAGTTTCGTAGCTTTTAGGACTTTTGTGCCTGGCGTTATGTATAAATAGCAAAGTATACAAAAAGACTGCGCAGGGCAGATCTTTTTGATATAAGTGTATGTTTCAAGTATAGGAGGGAAAAAATATGAGCAATTTACCAGAGAAAATGAAAGCAATCGTTGCGTATGCACCTGGAGACT
>OLPX01000111.1_pt1 | contig 96325 bp, 78 predicted proteins | sample 1672491 | NCBI WGS metagenome assembly OLPX01 (sample SAMEA3136692, study PRJEB25190) | human gut metagenome | biome: human gut; feature: human-associated habitat; material: faeces | place: Austria | collected 2013
ACATTTCTCCGCTTACCTCCAAAATCTTGTCGGTTGTAAAATACATATTGACTTCTGTACGGAGTTCTTCGATTACTTCATGAATTTTTTCCAATGTGCTACAGAGCTGCCAGCCCGTTTCATCATATCTTCTCTGCGGCACTTTCCTTGCAGGCTATTTTGCATTCGATTCCAGTTCTGCTCCGCTTTCTCCTTTGTCATGTCCCAAAAACTTTCGGCGCTTTCGTCATCGGAGCGCGTAAGATAGTAAAGCACATCTTCCAGTTCATCTGCCACTCAGTATCCCCCAACTTGCGTACCACAATGTAAACATGTACTCGGTTCATGTCCGTCGCTGACGTGGTTTTTTTGCTGTATATTTTGGTTTATGTTTATAATATGTTTTACTATTACAGATCAGCCAGAAGAAGCTGGGAAAAATTCGATGTTGTCCACACAGCTCCAGTCACCAGAATTTCCCTCGGTATAGAATCCCACGGTGCATTTGCCATTGGTGACTTGAATGTTGTCAATTTCCACTTGCACCCAAGGTGTGCTAACTGGAATGTCCACGCTCATTTCCGTAGCGCCGAAATCCGTGGCCAAGATCTTATTCTGGGTTTGTCCGCCTCCGGATTGCACCATTGCGCGCAAGGTGTAGGTGCCGTTGGGCAAATCGTAGATCGTTTGCCACGTATAGGCATCATGGGTCTGTGGCGAATAGTGCACAACATGAAATCTCCCCGAAGCAGAGTTGCTGTTTTTTTCAAGGTAGGTAGACTCGGGATTTGCTCCTTCGAAATGCCATCCCTTGGGTTGTGCCACAGCGCTTCCGTCGTCTTCAAAGCTGGCGTTTGACACAAGGTTGTTGCTCAAAGGCGGGATTCCATCACTGTATCCGTTACAAAAAGCAATGTCATCAATATAATAGTCCCCTTTCCAGTAGAAGCCCAATCGAATCTGCGCGATATGTGTCCGGTCAAAGCCCAACGCACCGCCCACTGGCACCCAGACGCGGGTCCAGTTCTCATACACAGTTTTTTCATGGCTCCAGGCAGAGGATTCATTTCCGTTCATGTCCACAAAAGTGACTTTGACAGTGCAACTGCCAGGATTCACCATATCCTTCACAGAAAAAGTCAAATATTGATACGGGGATCCATCCACACTCGCGCTCTCTTGAGGCGTGATCGTGGCACACTGGGAAGCGGTCCCCGGGTCTCCGTTTGCGGTGGTTGTCAGCTTTATTCCGTTGCTTCCACCCAGATTAGCAGTGCTCGCTGCTGGGCTAACTGATGCACCGGTGCCTGCACTATAGTTGGTGTTATTCTCCAAGTTGTTGAACCAAATCGGTTCGGTATCGGTGCCGGTTTGAGTACCGCTCCATGTCATGGTGACCAAAGACTCCGGCAACATGGTGTAGGTCATGGAGCGGTCGCCCCAGCGGATCTTGACTGTCTGTGCCGCATCCTGCAGATTGGCAAGTACCAGTACCTTTCCGCCGTCGGGATTCTTGAACGCTACCGTCTCTATATTTCCGTCCAGACTGGTGGAGTCGATGCGCACCGCACCGGGATCCACAAACTTGCTGACATGGCCCAGGGTGTAATAGTCAACATTATATTCCCAATTCCCGGTTTGGGTATCGATGGTCACTAAGCCTCGGTTGGTGGAATTGTGCCCTTGGTTAACATCGTAGTAATAGTCCGGGCCGCCATTTTCATCCAAGGCCAGATTCCAGAAGATGATGCTCTTGCTCCAGTTACGAGCAATGTTAATGACGCAACTGCTCTGGTTAAGAAACGCTGTTTTCCACTTTGGAAATCCCCATTCTCCACCAGATCCTTCAGTGAACCAGATATCCTTGCTAGGATATTCTTTATGGACGACAGACATCACCTCTTCGTCCCCTTCGTACCAGTGCCACGCCGATCCGTCTACCGCATTCCTAGCATCTGCGTCTTCGTAAAATTCCAGAGGATAAGAACCCTCTCGGTAATTGGTGGTGGTATAGCTGTGATCCCAGCAAAGGATCTTGGCATCAATCCCGTTCTGGGTGAGCGTGGGACGAAGATAATCTGCTACCAGCGTTTGGGCCTGTGTATGGGACATGGGTAGAGCTGGCCAGTCATAGCTTGCGTGGTCTGGCTCGTTATTAGGAGTGATGGCGTAGATGTCGATGCCGCGGCTCTCATAATTCTGAATGAACTTAGTGATGTAGTTGGCGTAGGCTTGGTATTTCGACGTTTTGAGCGTTCCCTTGACATTGTTATACATGCCGAGTTCGGAACCGTTTTGCTTCATCCAGCCCGGCGGACTCCAACAAGATGCCATCACCTTTACCCGGCCCGGTTCCACCGCCAGTGCGTCTTCCACTGTTGGGAATATCTCCTTTAACTCATGGGAAAAGTCAAAACCAGGCAGGCTGTCCGCCTGTTCGGAGGAAGCGAAGGTATAGGGGGCTACACAGTGATCTGTCGCACCAATGGGTTGACGCAGCATGCTCAAGCCGATGCCGGTTTCCTTGTCAAACAAAGCCGTCATCATACTTATCTGCTGCTGATTAGAGAGTTCCGTCTGATACAGATGGGCGCTGGCCTCTGTGATGGAAGCGCCGAAACCATCCATTGTCTGATATGTGTTATTCTCCTCCACAGTGATGAGATTGCTGATATTCACACCGTCATCCATGCGGAACTGCAGCGGCGTCTGCTGTTCCAGTCCTTTTTCCATCCCACTGTCCGAGACGTTGACCTTTGAGACCCACACTGCGACAGCCGGCCCCTCCTCTGAAGCAAAGACCGGCGGAGTCCAAGCGGCCATCATTGTAATCGCCAGCAAGCAGGATATGATCTTTTTTTTCATAAGAACACTTCCTTTCACAGATTATGATTTGATTACGATGGTGGAAATAGAGCAAGGGGGACAGGGCACGTAAAACAATTCTCCCTCCAGGCGAAGTGTGGCAGGCAATTTCTCTGTAGTTCGGTTCAAGAGAATCACCGCGATAGTGCTATCAGGGTTTTCAAATGCGGTCACCTCCATTTTCTCCGAATAACAGGTGGTGGCGATTCTCCGTGCATGCTCTTTAATGTGGCGGCTGAAATGGGCGATGTAATAGAAAGACGGCTTGTAGTTGATTTGCCCGGTGCGAGTGTCACAGATGACGGGCGCTTCGCAGAAATTGCCCACATGATTGGGCCCGCCCTCCTCGTTCAAGGCTATGTTCCAGTCGATAAAAAGGTTCATACCGGCGTTTAAGTTACCGATCATGTCATGAGCATACATCTGGGCATTTTTAAGTGCTTGAGTCTTGTCGAAGCGACTGTACTCGATACAACCCTCTGAGAACATGAGCAGTTTGTTCGGGAAGCATTCCCGCACAAGGCGCACTGCGTCAAAGTGATCGCCGCTGTACCAATGGAACGCCACGCCGGCGACCATCCTGTCCGTCTCGGTGGTGATGCATTGCGCTGTGCGTTCAAACATGCGTTCCTTATTATGATCCCAGACGAATACCTCTAAATCACCCAACCCGTTTTCCACCAGAGTGGGGTGGAGATGCTTTATCAGAAAATCTCTCTCTTCCTGTGCGGAATACAGGCAGCTGTCCCAAGTCTGTGCGGCGTTCGGCTCATTTTGAATGGACAGGCGGGTGACCTGGACGCCTCGCCTGCGGTATTCGTGAATGTATTTGCAGATATATCGGGCCCAAAGATCCGCATACTCAAGCCGGAGCTTTCCGCCGCCATTGCGGCTGCCGTTGGTTTTCATAAAGGCGGGCGGTGACCAGGGCGACAGCATGACCGGTAGCTTTTTGCCCGCTAATTCCTCAGCCATGAGGATGTAGGGAATAATGTTCCTTTCGTCGTGGCGCAATGAGAAGGTGGAAAAATCGGTGTCCTCATCCTCGATGGCACAATAATTCTCTCTGGAAAAATCACAGCTGTCCAAGTGGGTACGCACCAGGGAATAGCCAATGCCCGACGGACCGTAGTAGGAATTCAGTACCTGCCGCGCCGTCTCAGGGGGCAGAGCCTGCAACACCAGCCCTACCGCTTCAGTGATGGCGCCTCCGAAACCGAGAAACGTCTGATAGCGCACTTGAGGGTAGAGATTCACCAGGTGCAACTCCTGCCCTTGTTCATCCGGCACACTGGCGAGTTCGGCGGTGTACTCGGCAAGACGCCCGTCTTTCTCAAAGGTAGTAACGATGTATCCCGTCATAGCCCATTCCTCCGTGTCATTTCTGAAGAATCATGCTGTTGAAGGACTCTCCTGCCAGCGTGAAGGAGAGCCGTTCACCTTCCAGCTCCACGATTAGATCTTTCTCTTCGGGGAAGGGATTGAACGCTTCTACCACATAACTGCCGTCCGGGTTGCGGAAGAGCAGACTGTCCGCTGCCATGTGTCCCTTGATGCCCAGCCGAACAGCATCGGGCCGGATGGGATTGGAGAAATGCTTCATCACATAAAAATCCGGATTGAAAACCGCACGCTTTTGCCCCGGATCAACTGTTACCATGGCGTTTTGAGGGTCGCCCCAAGTGCTACGGCCCCAAGGCTCCAAGATCATGTTCCAGTACAGATAACTCTCGGCACCGTTGCTGATATAGTGCTTCAACATGGTCCAGACATATTTTGCGTATTCCCAGGTATTGTCGCCGAAGCCGCACTCGTTTTCCGACTGCATTAAACGGATCTGGGGCCACCAGCTCTCAAAGGTTCGCTGGATAGCGATTTTGCCACCCCACTGGTAACTCACGCCGGCGATATACTGCCGCGCCCGGTCGTCCTGCAGGACGATGTTGGCAAAATAGTCGTAGTCTTCGGTGGCCCACTTGTCGAAAATGAGCCGATTGTAGTCACATCCGGGGGCGTTGATGGTACCTAACCAAATCTCAGTATCCAGCCCTGCACGGCGGAACGCTGGGCCAAGCCAATCCCGAATGAAATCGCGCAGTTCGGTACCCGTCCACATGCAGGAGGGGAACTTTTGGTTTGCCACCGGCTCGTTCTGCACGTGCACTTGGCCGATTCGAATTCCCCGTTGAGCGTAACCTTCCACGTACTTTACAAAATATTGCGCATAGGCGGACAAGTTCTGATCTTCCCAAATTAGCTTGCCCCAGTTGTAGACCGGCGGGTTTTTCATCCAAGTGGGGGGGCTCCATGGCGAGGCGAACAGGCGAAGATCAGGCGCGTACTTCATCGCCCGCTTCACAAAGGGAATCAAGGCCTGCTCATCCCGCTTCAGCGAGAAGTTGCTCAGTTCATAATCTCCTGCGGTTTCATCCAGACTGTACCAGCTTAGGGAATAATCGTTAGCGCCGATGGGAAGTCGACAGAAATTGATATTACACCCTTCCTTTTCAGGAGCGAACAGTTCTCTCAATAGGGTTTCCTGCTCCTCAACGTTCAACTGCAGGAGGGCCTTGTATCCCAGCTCGTTGAAGCAAGCGCCGAATCCGTGCATTTTTTGGTATTCATTCCCATCGGCATATAAGGTTGCCGGACGCTTGGTGGCCTCCCAGCCTTTTCCGGTCTGCCAGCGGGCGCTTTCAGTTGACCAGCGCCATTCCACTCGTTTCATAAATGTTTTCCACCTTATTTATCCGAGCCCACAGTGAGGCCGTTGATGATGTATTTCGAGAAGAAGATATAAACGATGATAATGGGCACGATGGAAATCGCGATGGCAAGGTACATGGCACCGTAGTTGGAGAGATACAGTCCCTTGATCATGGCGATCATCACCGGCATGGTGTATTTTTTATTGGAGGTCAGAAGAATCAATGGTCCCATATAATTGTTCCAACAGGATACAAAGTTGAAGATGCACATGGTGGCCACGCCGGGCAGTACACAGGGCAGCACAATGCGATTAAAGATCTTCCATTCACCGCAGCCCTCCAGCCGTGCCGCTTCCATCATGGACTGGGGGATACTCTGCTCAATGATACCTCGCAGAAAGAATACCGCGGTGGCGTTGGCAATGCCGGGAAGTATGAACGGAACGTAAGAGTTGAGCAGGTGCAGCCTGAGGTTGAGCTGATAAAAGCCAATCATACTCAGTTGACTGGGGATCATCATGGAAGCTAGCACCACGGCAAACAGCACATTCCTGCCTTTAAAGCGGTATTTGCCAAATCCAAAGGCAGCAAGTGCGCCGAAATATCCTGTGAAAGCAGTGTAGGGTACCGCGATGCACAAACTGTTGAGAAAACCCCGCCAGATGTTCACATGGCTCTGCATGGTGGCATAATTCTCCAGAGTGCTGGCACCAGGCAGCAGGTTTAAGCGGGTCACGATATCAAAACTGGAGTGGGTGGCGTTGACCATGACCAGATAGAACGGCACGATACTCAGCAGCACCAGTGCAATTAAGAACAGATACATCACAATCTTTGCTGTGCCGGAGAGGAGCCTGCTCTGGGTATTTTGCCGTTTGTCAAATGTTTTTTCAGCCATCGTAGATATCCTCTTTTCTGCGCATGGCCCGTAGCGCAAAGGCGCTGAGCACAGCAATAATTAGGAACAGTCCCATCGACATGGCAGATGCATATCCGTAATTGAAGCTCTTGAAGCCTTGGTTGTAGAGGTACATAGCGGTAGTCAGAACCGCCTTGTTGGGATCTCCAGTCCCGTTGGTTAGAGTGGCCGGTACGTCAAACAGCTGCATACCGCCAATGATGGAGGTAATGGTCATATAAATCAGTGTAGGACGAATCAATGGCAGGGTGATACGGGTAAAGGTCCGGAATTTACCCGCACCGTCCACTAGGGCTGCATCGTACACGGAAGAGTCAATGGTGGTGATGCCTGCCATTACGATCACTGTGGTGTAGCCAAACCACATCCACCACTGGATGTAGGAGACCATTCCCGAGGTGAAGGTGCCGTTGTTAAAAAAGGAAAAGGGCGCACCCGGTACTCCCAGAGCTACCAAAATGTAGTTGGCCACCGATTTGTCGCCGTCGAACAACAGATTAAACAAAAGCCCCACCGACGCCGCAGTGATAAGGTTAGGCAGGTAATAGGCCGCACGGAAAAATTTCATTCCCCGAACGCGGTTGAAGGTGAACAGGGCTGACAGCACCAGCGCACATGCCATCTGCGGCAGGAAGTTGAACACCCAGATGCGCAGCGTGTTCCAGACCGTTAGGTAGAACACTCGGTCGGTGAACAGCCGCCGATAGTTGCTTAGGCCAAGAAAAGTAATTGGCGAAAGGCCATCCCACTTCTGGAAACTAAGAAAAAAGGTGTAGATAATGGGATACAGCCCAAACACTGCGAACACCACGAAAAAAGGTGCGATGAAAAGGTAGCCGTACCAGCCTTTGTCAATGTGGCGGATGCACCGCCGTTTCTGCTTGTTCATCCTTGGTACTCCTCTGTGAAAAAGGGACGGCGACAAACTGTGCGCCGCCGTCCCTTCGGATCGTGTTATTCCACTGTCAGTTCAGGGTATGCTGTGAGCGCGTCATCCTTGAACTGCTGGACCGCAGCGTCCTTATCCAGCTCGCCGGTGGCATACAGCTTGGCAGCCGAGAGGAAAGCGGTGTTGAGCTGCCCGTCGTAAGCGGTCATCAAGTCATTGGGGAGCTTGCTCATCTGGTCGTTGTAGAACGCGAACAGATTCTGTCCGCCCAGCACTTTTTCACCCTCACCGGTCGCCAAAGCCTCATCCGCGGACTTGAGAGAAACATACTCGCCATACTCTGCGGCGTAGGCCTGCTGTGCTTCGCTGTTGCAAGTTACATACTCCATGAAAGCCCAAGCCAGATCCTTATTGGGGCTGTCCTTGTAGATACCCAGCCAAGTACCGCCCTTCACATAAGGCACAGGTCCTTCGCACAGCGCCCACTGGCCCACCGTGTTGACGGCAGAAGGCTTCACCACAAACTGGTATCCCCAGGTAGGCAGTACATAACAGAAGGTGTCGTCGCTTTCCACCGCTGCAGACCACTCCGGGGCCCACGGATCCACATTTAAGTCATAGCCCTTCTCGGTGATGGTCTTGGCCATGTCCATAAACTCGAGCATGGAGTCGTCGATGATCAGCTTGCCATCCACGACCCAGGGTTGCTCCCGGTTGGAGAACTGCATATTCATGATATCCTGCCAACTGGCGAACATCTTAATACCGGCCTCTTTGAATTTGGCGGCCGCCTCCAGCATAGCCTCGTTGCTGTTCAGCAGGGCGGATACTTCCTGAGGTTCCTCGGTACCCAATACCTCCAGCGCCATATCACGGCGATACATAATGGAACCCGGAGATGCCTGCCAGCTCAAAGCGCGGATAGCGCCCGAATCATCGGTGCCAACGCCCACCACATACTCCCACATATCAGAGGTATACTGCTCCACATTGTAAGGCTCGACCCGCAGATCCTCCCAATAACCGGAATCCACCAGATACTTCACATAGTCGGATTCGCCGGTGAAAATGTCGGGCGCGCCCTGACCACTGGCCAGAGTCGGCGTCAATTTTGCCAGAAAGTCAGCATTGGGAACTACCGTGATGTTTACGGTCACATCGGGGTACAGTTTGTTGAAACCTTCCACAAAACGGCCCAGTTCTTCGCCAGAGGACCAAACTTCCAACGTACCGCTTAGGGCCGTGTCGGTCTGTGAGACGGACGCGGACGTAGGGGCGCTGGAGCCGGAGGGCGTGCTGGCGGGGGCGCTCTGCCCGCAAGCTGCGAGCGACAGCGTCAGTGCGAATGCAAGTACAGCTGAAATTAGTTTTTTCATAACCCTCACCTTTCTTGTGTTTTGTTCTAATCTATCTCCATCAATACGCCCAAGCCCGGACGTATTGCGGTCACCGGGGAACCGTTTCCACTGATTGGCCTTCTACCACCTCCGGTACTACCAACTCACAAATCCGCTTCTGGCTGCCATCCAATCGGTCCAGAAGAGTCTTGGCAAGGCGTTCACCAATCTCGTAGACTGGCTGGCGTACCGTGGTCACATGAGGGGTACACAACAAGTGATGACCCAATCCGTCAAATCCCGCCAATGAAAAATCCTCCGGCACGCGAAGGCCCATCTCCGCGGCGGCCTTGCACACGCCAATGGCCATAGTGTCGGTTGCACAGAAAATCGCAGTGCATCGGGTGGTGGCCAAAAGTTTCTTGGCGGCGCTACAGCCGCCCTCCACACTGTTTTCTGCCTGGATGACAAGCGTAGGATCCACCGGAATACCGGCATCTTCTATGGCACACTCATATCCGGCATATCGATCCGCCGTGTAGTCCTTGTTTTCTAGTACGTTGATCATTCCAATGCGGCAGTGGCCCGCCTTGATTAACCGATCTACCACGTTTTTCGCGCCTCTGATGTTATCCACATCAATGCAGTCTACATCCTGCAGCTCCGTGTGGCCAAACAGGGTGATGGGCCGAGAACGCTGGCTTGCGTATTCGTGAAATTCCAGGATTTCGTTTTTCAAAAGTCCCGTCACAATATATCCATCGCAAAAATGTTCCCGTGAACGATCGCGGAGAATGAGAAAGGAGTACATCCGCCTGCTGAGTACATTGCTGATTCCAGCGATAAAGTGCATCACGAAAGGGTTGCTAAGGTCTATACTTTCCGGTACGAAAACATCGATAATGCCACTACGCTTGGCCACTAAATTTTTTGCTGCCACATTAGGTATGTACTGCAGAGAAGACATCACCCGCCGCACCCGTTCGCATGTTTCAGCTTTGACCTTCTCAGGCGTATTGATTACGCGGGACACAGTGATGGGTGACACCTGCGCTTTACGCGCTACATCTTTCAATGTTGACATGATTCATTTCCTCAAAATGTTATCGTTATCATTTCTGTTTATACGATAGCATATGTTCTACACCTTTTCAATCGGTTTCATCATTTTGAGAGCATTTTCTATAAGGGCGTTATGATATTGTTATCATTTTGCGGAAAAATGCACAAATACAAGTGTGCTAATTAAATCTTTTTGGTTTTATGGGATCATATTGATTCCGAAGCCGAAGGGTCTTAATCAACTTTCAACTTGATTGATATTATAACTTAAACACCTGTTTTCTAAGCTTCTCAAGCGTGCGGTATAAGCTGTCAAGACCTATGCACAACCCAAAATGCTTCTTATCGGTTCCGCCAGTTTTTTGCAAAAAATTTTTCATAAACAAATTTTGTAAATGCACAACCAGAGAATTTTGGTGTACAATAGACTTATTCTTTAAGGTAAGAGTTATTTTCAGGTAGGAGTTTCGCAGAGACGGATGCGCCGTTCTGCGCCTGTCTGAGTACAACTATGCCTTTTAGAACCGCAAGCCATACTGATGCCCTGTTAGGGTGCCGGTATGGCTTTTTTATTTACCATCCGATAAGGAGGACTTTGTATGAGTGACTTATTCGACGATCTGGACTTTGAAATGCTCGGCGGGGACTTTGAGGATCCGTTCGAGAACGAGCCTGTGGACCCCGTGTCACATCCCGTTCCCGGTATGCCTAACGCAGGGCATCAGCCTATGCAGCATCCGGAAGCCGCTGCGCAAAAGGCTTCTGAAGCCGGTTGTACTGATGATCCGGGACAGCAGCCCATCTCTGATCCGCCTCTCCAAGCGTGTGTGGAAAGCTTAGCAAATACAGAGGCACAGGCTGCCAAAACTGATGGCAACGCCGCAGATATAGCGGACTGTCAAGACGCTGCGCTCCATCAAGCGAGTTCTGAAAAGGCACCCACGCTTAATATGATGGCCTCTCTGGCAGATCAGACCGAAGCAACTACCGCACAGCAGGACGCACGGACACTGATGGAACTTCCGCCTGTGTTCAAGTACGGTTCGTGCGAAGAAGATATCTCCGATGGGGACATGACCTTTGAGCAGCTGCGCGCGGAAAAGGAGCCTGACTTTCTGGAGCTTGAAGACAGCAAACGCGTGTCCTGGACTGTGCAATACGGCCGGGTGACAAAGCCTATTTCGTCTCCGGCAAAGCAGAAAATTGCGCAGGTCAAAGAGGAAATCGAGCTGTCCAAAGAGTTTCTGGAAGGACTTAAAAAAGCCAAGGACAAGCGTCCGCGCTGTTTTGTCAAACCCACAGTAGCGGGAAAGTCAAAAGGTATCGCCGCCTACAAGGCGATTCTCTTATCCCCGGAAGATGCGGCGCAATCATCGAAACCCATTTGTCTGTTTCCTGCCCGCGACGGCCAAATGTACGAGATGCGAAAAAACAAGCTTGGGGTTTTTGTAACCCCCACGAATCACATTCATGAACTGAGCGAGGTAAGGGCCGGCTTTCAGCCGGCCCTGCCGCGCATCCCCTATGAGCTTTTCAAGCGGATCCTTGCTTTTTTCCGGTACTACACGGAACAGGAGCATCCGCTGGAAGTTATGGTACAGATTTATTGGGATTCACTCAAAAAGCGTTTTTTAGTCGTTGTCCCCTATCAGCACGTTTCCGGTGTGGAAATCCGCGTGCCCGAAGAACAGCCGGGACAGTTAGACGAAGAGCGCTTCTATTACTACGCGGATATTCACTCCCACAACATCATGCCGGCTTTTTTCAGTGAGCAGGATAACCGCGATGAATTGGCGACCAGGCTCTACATCGTAGTCGGCCGTCTGCAAAGACCATCCCCGGAGGTCCGCGCGCGGATTTCTAACGGCGGAAAATTTATGGAAATCCCACTGGAAGATGTGGTCGAGGTGAGTCCGGCAGAGTTTCCAGAATACTGGACAGCTTCGGTCGCTCCTTCATTCACCGCCAACAGGAAAGGAGATGCATTATGAACTTCAGTTTGTGCCGTCCGGTCAAAATCCTTCTCCTCGGAGCAGGAGGAACCGGAGGCTATGTGGCGCCGCATCTTTACCGTCTGATGCATACGTTGAACCGAACAGTAAGAATCAATATTGTAGACGGTGATCTTGTAGAGGCCAAAAATCTCGTGCGCCAGAATTTCTGCGCTGCCGATCTTGGCGAAAGCAAAGCTAAAGTCCTTGCGACACGCTACTCCGAGGCGTTTGGGATGGAGACTCTCTACCACCCCGCATTCCTCGAAAAAGATGAGGATCTGTATCGAATGGTCCAACCAGGCGACATTTGGCTGGATGGAAAACGGGTGCCGGAATTGAGCATTCTGATCGGGTGCGTGGACAACAACAAATCCAGGCAGATGTGCCACAGGGTATTCGAAAGGTCTTCACATCTGGTCTACATCGACAGTGGGAACGATGAATTTTCCGGGCAGGTCGTATGCGGTATCCGCTGCAACAGACGCACGATTTACAAGCCAGTCTGCAAGCTGTACCCGGATATGCTTGAGGAAACCGACAAATTTCCCAGCGAACTGTCTTGCGCGGAGGCTGCGGTTTCCGCGCCTCAGAGTATTACCGCAAACATCATGGCGGCGACCGTGGTGACAGACTTTGTATACAACATCGTTGCACGGGGCAAATTAACGACCCGCTACGCCGTATTTTCAGCCGCCAGCATCAATGTGCGGGCGGAGAGCAATAAAAAAAGACAAAGGAGAACTGCATAACATGGAAAAAGGAATCTGCCTGATCGAGCGGTTGTATGTGCCTTATGGCCAGACCGTACGCTTTGAAACACTGCGCGTCGACAAACTCATTGTGGACGGAAACCTCATTGTCGAGGGAAAGATATCTGCCGTAATCTGCCGCGGCAAAGGCAGCGTGCAGGTCGGCGACATGGAAGTGGACAAGCTCCGCCTGTCGTCCGTTACATGCGAAGGGCGTTTAAAAGCACGAGAAGTGATTTCACGCCGCGTCTATGCAGAAAGCGTTCATATTTCCAAACGCATTTGGTGCCTTATTTCGCTTGTTGCAAAGTATCTGGTCGCGCCTTGTGTGGCCACACCACTGCTGGGATGCGAAAATGGGGACCTTCAGGACTGCGTGATCGTTCCTCAGCGGGATTACTCGCTGCGCAGGTTTCGCAGGACGGTCTGTTGGCATCGTTTCCTGTCTCACATCCGCGCCAGAGGAAAGCGTCTGGAAAAACAGAGGCATACCAAGAAAGCGGCCATCCAGGAGACGGATGCCCGGGCCATTGAAAAACAGACAGAACAGACAGACGAAGTGCTGGATCAGTTGATCCACAAAATGGAGCATCACTTGAACCAACTGGATACAATGATTCGGGAACGGGAGGCGCATGGAGTCTATGCACCCTGTGCGGACGGCTCTGAAATGCCGGCAGTGAAATGTGTTTCCAGTTCGGTCTTACCGGGCAGCGAAGAAAAATCCCAGCCGAAAGCGGCGTGAGGTGCCGCCAATAGAGTTGGAAACCCATTATTCCCTGCGCTGTTTGCTCAATGCACAATCAGGGCTGCGATCCACGGCTGCCGAGCTTGCAAAGCTTCGCCGCAGACTGGATAAAATGCTTCGGGAAAAAGGGATGGAAACAGCCCGCCCCGTTCATGATTCCATCGTGCGCGGAAAAGAAAAGCTCTGCAGCCTTTTGAATAGTAGCAGACTTTCTCTTCTGGAAATCGGCCAGGAAGAGTTGGCGTCAGCATCGCAAAAACTGGTCTGCTCCGTCCGCCATTTTCCAATTATGGCGCCGGATTATACGCCAATGCTGACCAGCGTTTTAAAGTTTGCCGACCTGCTTCCAATCAAAGATGACAGCCTTTCCGCCGCGTTGGGCCATCTGGCGAATCTTGCCAAGATTGGGTATTATCCCACAGATCCGGCACATGTGGCATATTTATCGCAAGCACTGGTATTTCCCGAGAATTCTAAGATAAATCTGCTTGATCCCTGCTGCGGTGAAGGCCTTGCGCTGGAACGGATTGCCCAAGGGCAAAACTGCCATACGTTTGGCGTAGAACTGGACGATTCTAGAGCACGCCAAGCCTGTGAGCATCTGGAGCGCGTGGCGATGGGTAGCTATTTTTATTCCCGTATCAGTCATAATGCGTTCCAACTGCTTTACCTGAATCCGCCATATCTTTCAACGATAGGCGCCAATGGTACGCGGACCCGGGAGGAACGCCGTTTTCTCATTGAGACGATACCACATTTAGCGGAACATGGAGTTTTGATTTACATCATTCCATATTACCGCCTGACTCCGGATATCGCTCGTGTACTGTGTGATAACTTCGAAAAACTGTCCGTGTACCGCTTTTGTGGCAAAGAGTTCACAAAGTTTCATCAGATTGCCGTGCTGGGATGCCGGATTCCCAGGAAAGATGGTTCCAGGCTGGCTCCTGCCTTTTTGAGCCGTGTGGAAATATTGGAGCAAATCCCTACACTTGATGAACTCCCCCCTGAAAGCTATGCACTGCCTCCGGCCACAGCGAAAGTCCAGATATTTTATGGTTCTGTTTTCAACGAAGTGGAATTGGCCAGACAGCTGGAGTCCTCTGCGCTGTGCAAAAAACTGTACCGGGAAGAGAATGTGTTAGACCGGATGGACAAGCAGCCTCTTCTGCCGCTCAAGGTAGGGCAGGTCGGTCTGATCGCCGGTTCCGGCATGGTCAATGGCTATGCCGGAGGCGAGGCGCCGCATGTGATCAAGGGTTATATGCAGCCGGAGGAAACGATCACAGTAACTTCAGCGCCGCAGCAGGATCCGAATGCTTCACAAATGATGTATCAGCACAACAAAAAAAGCAATCATCTTAGAATCAACATCTTAACACCGCACGGGATTAAAAGCCTGTCTTGAATGCCGTGTCTTTTGGAGCGTGATTGTATGAAGTCAGAACTTGATTATTCTATTTTGCAAAAAAACGTCAATGCGCTTGCATCCTGCGAGGCAGAAGACTTTTTTACCGATATCAGTCCGCATCTGCGTGACCATTTTCTCATTCCGCTTTTACGGGGAAAGTCCGTTTCCATCGGCAATCTGGATTTCTCTCAATTTGATGAAAGCGATATTGACGATCTTCAAGACGGTGCGGAGCAGCTGGCAGATATGCTTCAGAGGATACAACGTACCGTTGAGAAAGCCATATCGGTTCCCAGCGCTGCGAAAGCTCTTGTGCCGTTTTTGTAAGCAGGTGAAACCAATGTTTGAAATTGAAGAAAATACGTTAGATGAGTTGCCGTACAGCATCACGTGCCTGCAGTTTGCATACCTGGCATATGAGGTCGCCCCGGAAAATGTGAACTCTATGCGCCATCTGGAGTGCAGCATGGACGATACCTATGAAGCAGCCGAAAGCGCGCTGGCGTGTTACTGTGATCTTATAAGTCCACATGACTACGGGGACAACAGTGAATGCTTTACCTATGGCTGCTATTATTCCAGCAAGCACATGATGGAGTTTTACAGACTTTGCCGTGTTCATGCAAAGCTGCTTCGTGTGAAATTGCACGAAGAACCATTTTTCGCGCGGGCAAAGCGGTTTGTCTATTCGCAACTGTACAATTCTTATACATTTGATTATACGCTGCAGACGAAAGTAAACCGCGAATATGCCAGCGGTATCGCCGTCCGCTTTACGGGAGATTTTTACGAATTCGAAGATTTTAATATGGCGATGATCGACGTCATGCGTTTCTATCGGGCCGAGGCGGCCCGGTTGAAAAACGTCCTTGCTATGACGCGGCGAACGGATTCGGATGTGACAATACGGGAGGAAGCTGCATGAATGGCGATCGAGTTACCTTTACGCTATCCCCAAAAAGTCCCTATGTGGATTGCTCATGGATGGATGGGCCGCAGGTTGGAAGAAAAACAATAGAGTTTTCCGCTTTTGTCAAGGCAATTCAGGAATCCGCTCCGGCGCCGACAGCATGTTCCGGTCTGCTGCCGCCGGGGACGATCAGCTATTGCGAAAGCTCAAATCACCAAATCACGATGACCGTGGAATCTTCAGATGAATATGCCGACATTGCTTATTTCAATACGCGCTATGAACATTTCCCACTGCCCCATCTGATTTTCCAGTTTTCATTTTTTGAGGGACAGCGGGTGCAGTCGGTGCGGATCGGCGTCGCCGAACGAGGAAGGCTCCGCCCGGAGTCACGGATGTTTTATTATCCGCTCTCAAATGTTTGCGCTGCGAACGGACGGCTTTGCGTTGGCAGCAACATACTGCCCAAGGTCTCATCTCCGCACGGCCTGAGCAGCCTGCCGCGTTTCCTGCTGGAGCTGCCCAACAATGACGATTGGTTTGATTCCACACACAACAGACCCGGCTGTTCCATGCGCCAGCTTCTGGAGCAGCTGAAAGACAAAACCCCGGGCTATTATGAATCCGATATCCTGATTCCAAACGGCAGGACGCTTGCCGACTTTATAACTCCCCAACACAGGTAAAGGAGGCGAATGTTTTATGAAAAAATCCTGGGAACAAATTCACCAAGAGCTTTCGGAGCCTTTCTCTCACGAGGATGTGGAGTGGAAGATCCAGACAGTGAGCAAAGACAAGTCCCGTGGCCTTGCGGTCGCATACGTTACCGCCCGTGCGATTCAAAACCGGCTGGATGCCGTTGTCGGAGCACAGAACTGGAAACCCGTCTTCCGCCAGTGGCATACCGTCACGGACCGCGACGGCAACCCGATTCCTTCCCAACTGTGCACCATCCAAATTTTTGATGACGAACGGCACGAGTGGCTGGAAAAAACAGACGGTGCAGAAAATACGGATTACGAACCGGTCAAGGGCGGCCTTTCGGACGCCATGAAGCGGGCCGCTTCACGGTGGGGCATCGGCCGCTATCTATACAAGCTGGGAACACCGTGGGTCGATGTGGAGTTCTTTGGAAAAACAGCCGTCATTGCCAAAAAGGAGATGCCGGGGCTGAATCAGTTCCACGACGATTTCGTTGCAAAACTTAAAGAGCCTATGCCGGGAAGTCGTTCCAAGCCTTCGCAGCAGGAGCGGCAAAGGTCCGAGACCTCTTCACAATGCAATGCCGCATCCGGTAATGGGACGACGGCCAACGGTCCCGCAAAGCCCAAAATCAGCATTGCCGATACGCCGCGCTACACGATTCGAAAAGCTGTCCCGCACCGCTTTAAGAGCGGCGTCATGACAATCATGGACATCGAGTGTGAAAACGGAGACGTATTTACGGTCTTCTGTGACAAACCGGATGAGGCACTGCGCGCCGGCACCGTACTGACCAATCTCAGAGTCATCCAGCGTCCGGGCAAAGATGATCCAAACCGGCGTTTCAACACACTGGAAAGCTACCGCGTGGCATCCGCTGCGTAAACTGATACAAGGGAGGCAGCCAAGTGGATAAGGTCGCTTATTTCAAGATCACACGCTTAAAAATTTCGCGCTTCAAATCACATGTGGAAGAAACCGAGTATCACTTTGGCGATCTGACGATGATCAGCGGCGGGAACCATACCGGCAAAACGACCATCGCGGACGCGATCGCCTGGGTCATGATTGGGCAGGGCTTTTTCGGCGGACATCTGCTCGACCGCTTTTACAACGATAAGGAGCGGAAAAAGCGCGTTGCTGTAGAACTCGAATATGTGGATGCCTCGGGAATCCGTCATGTCCTTTCCCGGCAGCGCATCAATGACAAAGTGGATGCGGCGCTGGATGGCAGCGCCATACGTCAAAAGGACCTCAATGCTATGTTTGGCGATGCGGATGAATTTCTTTCGCTCGTCAATCCGCTTTATTTTGTTGAGATTTTAGCGGAAAAAGGCCGGGGACTCCTGGAGCGAAACCTTCCTCCTGTTTCAGAGGAGGAAGTCCTTCAAAGGCTGAACGGGGGCTCGCAGAAAGCGCTGGAGGGCTACTCTTTCCTGTCTCCAGAGGCGGCGCTGTCCAATCTGCGCGCAGAACAGCGTGAAATTGCGGACGCCATGCTGGCGCTGGATGGCCAATCCGACCTGCTGGCACAGCAAAATCAGGAGTGTCAAGACCGTATCCAGGCGCTTCAGATGGAAATCAAAGCTCTTTCAGAGCAGATTGCCGGGCTGGAAGCCAAACAGAAAATCGGTATTGACGAAGGCGCACTGCGCCTGGAACTCGCTTCCTTGACCATGCGGTACGATGAGATGCTCAATGAAAAGCCTTTGGCATTTGATCCAGCCGCCTATCGAATCCGGGAAATGGAGCTTCGCACAAGGCTATCGGAAGCCGAGAGAAGAACTTTCGAGAGCAAATTCGCACAAGAGATTGCAGTACAAGAGAAAGCGCTGGCCTCTATGAGGAACCGATATCACCAGATGGCGGCTTTTCTGACCGCGCTCAAGCCCGGCATCATCTGCCCGCAGTGCCGCAGACCGGTGAAAGAGAACGAAATTCTCGATTGTGAAGTAGGCTTGAAAAGCGCTCTCGCAGAGTGCAAGGAACAGGGCGGCGGAATAAAACTCAAGCAGCAGGAGCTTCTTGCGCTGGAAACACAAAGTCGCAGGACCTTTGAGGATTGGAAAAACAGCGATATAGCCGAGATTCAAAAAGAGGTTGAGCAGCTTTACAGAGAAGAAGAAAAAGCAGCACAGAAGGTCGCACAGGAGCAGGCGGACTATACGGCGGAGCTGGAAAAGATCAGTTCACGCCGCCAGACGATTGACGTATTGCTCTCTTGCGGAAATCTGACGCCGGCAGAAGAAGAAAGGCTTTCCGAGCTGAGAAAGGAGGTTACAGCCAAAGCCGCCGTACAGGAGCAGCTCTCACAAGAAAGCAATACGCCCAATCAAAATGTCGCTTCACAGCGCGACATCCTCCAAAGCCAGCTCAACGATGTGAATGCGCGGATTTCCGCTGTAGTGGATTATGCGTCTGTACGAAATGGACTGCTTTTCAAAGCGCTTCACACGCCGAACGTGGAATTCCAGCTTTATGATGTGGTGAAAAAAACAGGTGAGCTTGTGCCGGCCTGGAAATTCCGTTACCGGGGAACGAGCTACCAGTGTCTTTCCCGCTCGGAAAAGATTCTGGCAGGTTTGGAAGTTGTGGAGTTGCTGAAGCGTCTGACAGGGCGCTGCTATCCGGTATTCATTGATGACTCGGAGAGCATCGACCATATTCCGCGCCCCTCCGGTCAGGCACTGATTTCCAAAAAAGTGGCGGATCAGCCGCTTAAAGTGCAAGCGAAAAATACACCAATGAACCTGCCCAAGGCCGGGTGAGCGGATGACTCCAGAATACAAAACCGTCCCGATTCTCGATGCTGCGCGCCGTGCGGGCGTCCGCATCGCCGATGGACAGGCAGGACGGTATGAAGTCAAGGCGTTCTGCCCTTTCTGCCTGGGACGGACGAAGAATCCGCATCTTTATCTGAACACCGAAAAAAACAGGTTCTTCTGCCAGCGGTGCGGAGAACATGGAAACAGCGTATCGCTGTATGCCAAAATTCGCGGGATTTCCAATAAAAAAGCATTTGAAGAACTGGAAAAGAGCAATCTCCAGATGTTCCCGCAGGCAGCACCCAAGGAGCCAAGGCAGGAATATATGGCCCCGCTGGAACAGCGGCACGATGTCTACTACGACCTGCTGGCGCTGCTGTCATTGTCAGAGCATGACTTTTTGGACTTGCTCGGCCGCGGCCTTACGCTGGACTCCATCGAGCAGAATATGTACCGCTCCATGCCGGCTAGGGTGGAACCCCGCAGCGAACTTGCACAGACGCTGTCGCGCACCCATGATCTCCATGGCGTTCCCGGATTCTACCGCAGTGAAAACGGTGATTGGCGCCTGTCCGGAAACAGCGGACTGCTTATCCCGTATTGTACTGCCAAAGGGTATATCCAAGGGTTGCAGCGCCGTGCGGAGATTGGTGGAAAACGCTGTTATGTATGGGTGTCCAGTAACCCGGACAAATACCGGAAAGACGGCAGTCCGCTCTATCCATGTGGAACAAGAGCGCACGGGTGGATCCATATCACGGGCAATGTCCACAGCACAACCGCTTCCATCACAGAGGGGGCGCTCAAGGGCGATACCGCGAGCTGTCTGTCCAATGGAGCGCTTTACTTATGCGCACCTGGGGTCAATGCAATCAAGTACCTTCCCTCGGCCATCCGTTCACTTTCTGTGGAGCGCCTTTTAGGAGAATATGACATGGATCAGATCCGGCAGGAACAGTATTCCGCAGCACTGCGGCGGATGCAGGATACGCTCAAACCTCTGGGCATCCCCTATATCCAGCAAATGTGGAACCCCGCTTATAACGGAATCGACGATTACAAACTGCACAGCCGCCGGCTTCCGCTTGCGGCTTAATAAAGAATAGGAGAATTTTATGAGTATTGCGAACAACACGGTCAATCTCAGCGAAATCATGACCACTGCCAGCGATGGCGAAGGTGTTCTTGGAAAAATCGTTTTTTACGGTCTCGGCGGTATCATGATCGACCGGGAAGAATTTGAGCGGCTGCGGGCGGCCTGCCAGTTTTCTGCGCCGACCAATTTCCGCAGTACCCCTGCCGATGCATTCCGAAGCGCAACTGGCGATCTTCACGACAGGCTAGTGCGCGGCACGCAAATCTATAAGGTGTACTGCCGTGACAACCGGCAGCGCCGTCATACCATCAGCCGTGAACTGGTGCTGGAGGAAGTGGACTCCACCACCAATATGTACACCAAACTCGCCAACATTGTTTTGGATAAGGAAAGCGAAATCATCACTCTGGAGGACGTAGCTTACAATCCGATTGTGGATTCCCAGCCGTACTTTGACCAGGTTCAGGAAAGCTTTCAGTTGTACCGCCGCTGCGTCAACCGCAGGCAGATGGATACCGTGCTCGGCAAAATGCTGGACGACATGGAGGCCGTCAAGATACAGTCACGCGGCGGTATGTATTTTGTCCCGCGGCAGCATATGGCGAGAATCAATGTTTTTGAGGACTTTCTGGAAACGATGAACGAACATGCTTTGAGCGAAAATCAGGTGGATGTGAACAGTATGTATGTCGTGGACAATGAGCACCAACGTGAAAAAATGTCGCACGAATTTTATGTTGCGCTCAAAAAGGAGATCGAGACATATCAGGAACGGGCCAGCCATCTGATCAATACCGGATGCGAAAGTCCGGCTATCATGGCACGCTGGGTATCCAAAATTCGTGAGCTTGGTGAAAAACGCAGACGCTATGAAGACCTTTTCCAGCGTCAAATTTCCGAAGTGGATGGAGAATTCAATACATTGCAGGGATTTGCACGTGAGCTGCAGGTGCGTATTGATCACGCACATTTGAAGCCTTTGCGTCCCTGTGCCTGAAAGGGTGGCTGCGATTGAAGAAATCATTTCCGCTGAACTTAAACGGAATGTACATCCCCCAATGCTGCTTTAAAACAGGATATTACAAAAACAGCGGCGCACTGGCAATCACAATCTGCCGGCGAACGACCCTTGGAGTCCTGCCGATTATCCCTCTTACCATAAATCTTGGGCCGATGAAAAACCACTGCGCCGCAATCAAGGATATTACAGGCCCCGGTAATAAACTGACAGAACAGATGCAGAACATCGGACTCGTCAAGAAAAAGCTCACTACCATTACATTGGGATACACATCATACCCAATTTGCGAGATTGATGAACAGACATTGACAAAATATGCCGCATAACAGCGGCGCAAGGAGGAAATAAAATGGAACGGAACAGCAACCGCACAAATAACATTAACTGCGTGGTCGATACAAAGACAGGTCGGACGGTTCTTTCCTTTGAAGAACTCAAAGTCCTGCGCGAGCGGAAACTCACACAGGAGGAAGCCGATTTTTCAGAGGAACATCTCTCAATTGTCTGGTGGTTCCTCAACGAGAAAAAATTATCGGCCGACGACTGGTTTGATGTTGTTGTCTTACGATATCTTTTGACGGTCAAGCGTTGGTTCACTCTCCCGGAGCTGCGGCGATACAGTTTTACCACATTGGCTGTGTCCTCCATGAAATCTGCCGTCAACACCGAGAGACGCAAGCAGAACCGACGTCCACAAACAATAAGCTTGGATGCGCCGTGCAAAGGTACATGTGGCGATCCGCTGGTTGAATGCTTGGCAGGCTGATTTGTTGAAATATTGCAAATACCATGCTTTGGGAGGGCCCTTACGGCTCTCCCTCTTTTTTTTGAAATGAAGAAATCATTCTGATGGCAAGTATACATTCGAACATTAGGAATGTAGCTTACTCTGGAACTTCTTGAAAAAGCGATATGTCCACAAGTGAATTTGTAAAAGCAGTTGGTTATCATGGGGTATCCAACTTCTACCTTTCAGCAGAAGTTTAGGGAAACACCACAAGTCGTTCAAAAAAATACTCCCAAAAATCAAGATAACACATATGAGATTAATCTTATATCCAGACTGCTTTCTGAATTCCTGCTTCACATGTGACAATCACGAGCCCTCTCACGAATAAAGTAAGATGGCCATACGACTTTTTGTATGGGCATCTTTTGCGGATATATCAAATTTTTTCAAAAAATTTAGGCTCGACCGATTTTATTGAGGGAGCCTCTTCTTTTACAAGTAATTGCTATCAAATCAGTTTATACAAATTGCCCAAATTGATCCGCACTACCAAAGAATGTAGCGGGGCGGAAAGATCATCTTCAACAGCAGTTACAGTCCCCTGTAAGAAAGCGGCAAGTTGTCCAAAGGGGCCTTTGGTGAATAGATAGCCGCCCAATACAGCCGTGCCGCCTATAAGCTTTCCGGCATCCCGCATGAATCCAGACAGGATTTTCTGCTGTTCCAGTTCTACACTCTGTTGGAGCAGCTTGCGCTGCATGATGAAGCCGTCAGGTTTTTTTCCATCGTGTGGGACTCTCTTTTTGCCCGGGATAAAGAAAAAAGCCCCGCGCTGGCCGCTGCCGTGCAGCGCCAGTTGAACAGGGCTTTGAAGCATGTGTATCCGCTTCCGCTGTTTTCTCTTTTGAATATTGACAGGGATACATACGGGACGATGCTGGAGGAACTGTGCCGGAGTGCGCCGGACGCGTTTCGGAAGGTTCATTCCTGCACGAATCGGAAAAGCTCTTTACCCGCAGCTCCCTCTGTAATAACGATATCAAACGCGGCACTCACGAGATTGGCGTCCAGCACGGCTTTCTGCCCTGCCGCCTGCCAGATAACGCGAAAGCGGATTGCTTCGGTTTGTGCCGTGATGTCTGCCTCTTCGCAAAAGACCGGGAAGCGATTGCGCATGCGCAACAGCTCCAACTGGCGCGCCACCACCGGCATTTCCAGCCGCGCCGTGGCTTCTTCAGCGGTCAAGTTCGTGCGGTTGATCTCCTTATGGCCGCCCGCGCCTGCGTGGCGCATGGCTTCATAATCATTTTTGCCCCCGAACAGATCCAGATACCACACCTGCGGCTTGCCCGGCATAAACAGCTGCACCGCGCGCGCCAGCAACATACGGCGGTCGTCCTCTCCCAAGGCGCTATAATAAGTTGCATTCACCTGGTAATACACGTTCTTCTGCCCGTGCAGATCCTTCACATATCCGCCGCGCGCAACCACAGTATCGATCAGCCTCTGGATGCTCCCCTCGTCCAGCAGGCCCTTCAGATCCAACAACGGAATGCCGTCGTGACAGCCCAGCATGTTGACGGTGCGGATGCCTTTTTCCGTAATCTCATCAATCCAGCGTTTCAGATACTCCCCACTTTTGCGCTCGAACATGTCGATTAAAAGGCCCGGCAGGAAAAAATCGTACACCATATAGCCCTTATCCGCCAAAAGCGCATACGTTTTTTCCGCATAGCTGGCGTGAATCTCCGGCAGCAGCGTCACACCGAGCGGCACGGCAATCTCCTGTACCTTGTCCAAAAGCTCCCATGTGCCGGGATCGTTCATGAAATTGCGCGCACCCACTTCCTTGGGCGCATAGGCGAAGGCGTCCAGCCGTACGACCCGTGCGCCGTAACCGACCAGCGTTTTTAGCGTATCGCGGTAGTAATCCCACACGAGTGGCGATCGGATGTTCAGATCCATCTGGCCCAGATATTTCCGGCGGCCTTCCAGATAGTCCGCCACCTGCGCTTTGTATGCGTTCCATCGGCCGAGATCTATCTGCTTTGGGGTCTTACCCCTGGCCAGCGTCGCGTTCACGCACTGTGCCAGCACGTCCGCCGTACCGTACTGCAGCGGCATCACGCGCATGAGGTCCTGCGCGTCGATAGGGTCGTAGCGCACCTCTTGATAGAAGGTGTTCCAATATGGCACGTCACGGCCGTCGGGAAAGCGAACCATTAAAATCGGCAGGCCGGGCTTGCGGAAGAACATGTCGCGAATCAGCTCCGCGTCTGGCTGGATGTAGCCGTCCTCCGTCATCGTGCCATGGCCGTCCCAGAAACGGTTCCAATCAATGAAGAAATCGCGGTAGGGCGAATCATCGCCGCGCTTCAAAATATCTTGAAATTCCTTCGACAGCACGGACGTGTGGTTCAGAATGAAATCGAGCGCAAGATCGATGCCGAGCGCCTTCAGCTCCTCGAGTGCCTCGGGGCTGGCCAGCGTCTCGGAAAGGCCGTAGTCGATCAGGGAAAAGCCACGGTCCAAATCCGTATTGAAGATGCTGGGCAGGATATAGAATGACGTAAAAGCCTCCCGAAATTCCGGCCTTTTCAGCAGCCCGACGATATCGGCGAGCGTGCCGCCGATGCTGTCTGGATAGGCGTTTAGCATCACGCCCCAAGACGCTTTTTTTGCCTTCATACTCACACCCCCTGCGTGTCCATTAAGGCGCGGTATTCGTCATAGCGCAGCAGTTCGCCGCTTTTGGATATAATGAGCTTCGCCTTGTGGGCGCAGCTGTCTAGTTCTTTTTGCTCAATCTCTAGCACCATAGTGGTAAACGGGCTGTCAATCTTGCCGTCGCGGTTGCGGGCGCGGCGGTGGGCGCGTGTCTCCTCCGGCGTGCTGTTTAGCAGCACGGGGATATCGACGCCCTGTAAGAAATCGCTGTTGCCATGCGTCCACTCGATCATCAGAACCGAAACCTCCGAAAAATCGACCGCTTCGTACCAGCGCGCGTCCTCGGTGCGCCCCATGCGCTTGAGCCAAATGCTCTGCGCGCCCGATTTGAATGCAGCAAGAATAGCGCTGAGTTCGTCGTAATCCTGCTCCCGCTCAGTTCCAAGGTAGTCCGCCAGTGCTGCGCGGCCCGCAGCCTGATACACCTGCAGCCACGGCTCGTCCAGCGCCGTGCTCGGGTCGGCGTCCACATCCGCCACCCACAGCTTTTGCAGCGCACAACCGTTTTGTTTGGTATAAACGCCCTTTTGCAGCATGCCGCGCATGCCGCCCGTGCGGAATACTCGCACGCGCTCGGCGTCGTTATATTGCGGGATACGGCGGGGATAGTTGTCACCCGAAAGGGTGTATGCGCCCACGCCCACGCTGCGGAAATAGTGGCTCAGCAGCGACGCTGTCTCGGATTTTCCTACGCCCGAGCCGCCGCACACCGCGACGACCACGCGGCTGGAGATCTCTGCGGCCTTTGCCGCCAGCGGCACCAGCAGCGGAAAGATCAGATTTGCTTTTTGAATGTGTCCCTGATTGATTTCCACCTTGTCGCCGGGCATATCCCCGTGGGGGATATCCGCCGGAACCTCTGGCGCACGCCAGTTTTCAATGGATGCTGCCAGCGTGGCCAATGTCTGTTTTTCCATATCGATCTTCCCATCCCATCAAACAAGCTGTTCTTGAATAATCTCGGCCATAAACGTGGAAAGCTCTGCAAAATGATCGGTTGCGTACACAACGCCGTTGCACACCGAGACGTTCATGTTGAACAGGAAGCGGCAGAACCATTCCACGCTCACCAGTAATTCGCCCTCGCGGTGCAGCGCCTCGCAGTACATCGCGACCATGTTGTCATCCACAAGGCAGCCGATCACGCCGCGGGATACCTTCACCGTACGCCCATCCTTGAGCGTCAGCGTCGCCTCCAGTCCATCCTCATCTGTTTCGTACCGCGCGCCGAATATCTCGGCCAAAAAGCGCAGGCTCGCGCACAGGTACGCGCCGCGCACCATCTGACCGCCATCCAGTCCATGATATTTCAGCTTTTGCCACAGCACGGGCCGCACCGGCATTTCCACCGCGGCATTGTGGAACCACGCTTTCTGGCTTTTGTACGTCAATGCCAGCGCAAAGCTGTCGCCCACCGGCTCCCAGATTGTTTTTTCTTTCACCAGCGTACCATCCGGCGCGCGGCGCACGCCCGAGAACATATAGTTCCAACAATAGAACGCCTCGTCCAACGCCTGACCGTGATCGCGGTTTTTGATATCCAGATAGACAAGGTCAGCCTTCTCACCCGTGTAGAACGCAAAATTATCCTCTCCGATGATGCGGATCTGCGGCGCGTCGTGAACGCCGTTCACCTGCATCCAATATTCACGGCCGCCCTTCTGGGTGGCGTTTTCCGCCTCGAAAGAGTCGTCCATACCGTTTTTCTCGGGATGCGAGATCCAAGTGGGTACGGGGCCGCCCCAGTTGCGGATCTCGCCGTCCTTTGTGTATAGCTGCGAGTCCACGGCCGCGCTGCCGGAGCCGGCAGCACCCGCCAGCACATCGCCGTAATACCGCGCGAACTGATCCGTCATCATATGCCCCATCGACATGCCCTGCATATAGACGCGCCCAGCGTCGATCTCGTATTTTTCCTGCATATGGACGATGAGCGCCTTCACATAGTTCAAATCATGGTTGTCGTGGTAATCCTCAGGATCCATTGGGATGGGCAGTACCAGTTCGGGGTTTGCACGCACGCGCTCGGCTATGCCCTGCACCATCCACATCTGCAGCTCGTGGCAATCGGGGAACACGCAGATAAAGCCCTCGCGCTCTGCAAGCAGCGTCCATGAGCTGTATACGGCCTGCGCCCAGCCGTTCATCTGGCCGCCGTGGTTGCTGACGACGAGCGGCACCTTTTTGCTGCCGTCGTAGCTTGCGGGAACATACTCGTACCAGTGGTCGATCAAGCCGTCCGCCAGAACACCGGTGCATTCCTGCAGCCGTTCGGGGTACACCTGTGAATTGTTGCCGTTTTCGTTCACGGTCATGTCCGTGCCCTTGATGCCCATCGGGACATAGTCACGGTTTGCGTCGTTGGGGTTGCCTGCCTGCAGTCTCAATTTCATTTTCATCACCTCATTGAAATAAATCGGGCGGATATAAATAAAGGGAAGTGTAAAGTATCACGCTTCGTTACACCATACCGCGCTGTCCGCCTTCTCTTTCCAGCAGGATATCCGAGATCATCCACGCGGCATAGCGGGAAAGGCGGGCAAAATGATCGGCGGCATAGAGCGTATCGCCGTAGCAGGATACGTGCCAATCATAGAGCGCTGCGCAGAACCACTCGGCGGGAACATAGAGCGTCCCATCCATAGTGATGGCTTCGCAGACCATGGCTTCGACGGTATTGTCAATGGTGCAGCCGACACAACCGTGCGCGAAGGCCAGCAAACGGCCGTCCGAAAGCCGAACCTCGGCCGTGTCGCCGTCGGACAACGCCTGCCCGCCGAATGCCTTTGCCAAAAACGTCACGGGCGCATACAGGTAGCTGCCGCGCACCAGCTGCCCGCCGTTCAGTCCATGATATTTCAGCTTATCGCGCCGGAACACTTTGCCCCCCAAGGGAACGGGCTTCCCGTTCAAAAGCGCCTGTTTTGCGTCCTCTGTCAGAGCCAGCGCGTGTTCATCCGCACGAAACGCGCGGCGCGTGGGCGCATGGCGCACCGTGCCGTCCGGTGTTTTGGAAACGCCGGAGAACAGGTAGTCCCACACCATCTGCGCGTCGTCAAACGTCTGGCCGTGGTCGCGGTTGTGTACGTCCATCAGCATTACGTTGGCCTTATCTCCGCGGTAAAGCAGCAGGTTTTTTTCGCCGCGGATGCTGATCTCCGGCAGGCCCAGCGCCCCGTTCAGCCGCCGCCAGTAATTGACATTACCCTGTACCACAGTTTTGTCGTCCTCCCCGTAGTGGTACGGTGTCTTATCGTGCTCCAGACGCGACTGCCAGATATCCATCGGGCCGCCGGCGTTGATGAGCCGGTTTTCGCTGTCGAACAAAAGCTTGCAGTTCGTGGGGCAGCCCGAGCCGGCCGCCGCCGCAAAGTGCGCACCCATGTATCGCGCCACCTGGCTGGTCATGGCGTTGCCCATGCTCATGCCCTGAATGTAGACGCGCGTTTCGTCGATATTGTATTTTTCGCGCATGCGCTCCAGCAGCTTCATCACAAGGCGCACATCGTGAAATTCCGGCACGCTGCCGGTCGGCCGGTTCAGCGCGGGGACGCCGGAGCCAGCCAGCTTCTCCCTTGTGGTGATTTCGTCCATTTTTTCGTCGTCGCACTCGATCATCCACATCTTGTTGGCGCTGGCGTTGGGAAACACGCAGAGGAAACCCTCTTTTTCGGCCACGAGGCTCCAGCTGGTATAGATGCACTGACCCCAACCCGTCATCAGGCCCCCGTGCATGGAAAACACAAGCGGCGTTTTTTTGCCGGAGTCGTAGCTTTCCGGGACATATTCGTACCATACGTCCCGGATACCATCCCCTAAGATATCTTCGACATGTTCGGTGAGCCGGGCAGGATACACCTGCGAATTGTTGCCGTTTTCGTTTACCACCATGCGGCTGCCCTTGATGGCCTTGGGCAGATAATCCCGGTTGGCATCGTTCAGTTCGCCCGGCTGCAGCACGATTTTATAGGACATAGCGCTCTCCCCCTTCTGTTTGCGGCGCACCTCGCCGGCCACATCCTTCCCGGCGTCAACAGCGCTGCATTTTTACGCATAGAAAGGCATTCCGCCGCAGGCCATGCGTGGTCATGGTTTGCGGTGCGACAGCATCCAATCCAGAATGCCGTATTCGTTGTGCATCACAAGGATCCAGCTGTTGTGGTTTTCCATATACAGCTCCTTCATGGAAAGCCCCGGCGTAATGCCGATGCCGTAGGCCTCCAGCTCCTCCGGCGTAAACAGCGTGTAGCGAATGTTCCTGCGGCCCTTATCCCACAGCTTTTGTACGGCGCGCAGCATGTAGGCGTGGCGTCCGGCCTGATGGTCGATATAGGCAGAGGAAATATACGCGGGCACGTCGGGGAAGTTTTCCAGAATCGGGTAGCTCTCTCCGTTCATGCTCGGGCAAATGGGCGCGCAGGCGGCAAATAGGTCGGGCGCGATGGAAACCGCCTTGATCGTGCCGAAGCCGCCCATGCTCATCCCGATCACGTACACGCGGTGCGCGTCCACGCGGCCGTCGGCGATCATGGCACGGATCAAGTCACAGACGCGGCCGAGATATTCCCGGTTCCAGCCGCGGTCATCCTTGTCGTTATCCGGGTCAGAGCCGACTATCACCTTGTACGGGTCTCCCTTGGCCATCATGCGGGCAAGCATCTCGTCCATCGAAAGGCCTCCGGCGGGTGCCTGGGGTGCCATGATATACATATCGGGCAAGCGCTCGGCCAGCTTGATTGCGCCGACGGTATCTGTCAGCTGCAGCAGGTTGTCCTCGCCGCTTCCGCCGCCGCCGTGCAAAAACAAAATCAATGGCCGCGGCCCCGTACGCTCCGGCTCGTACAGCCGGTAGCGCACGCCGTTTTCCATGATGGGGCGGAACATTTTCTCATGAAACAGCTCTACCTTGTCGGCGCTGCCCTTATCAATCTTCACGGGTAGCCTCGGCGAAACGCATTCCACTGCAAAATTGGTGCGGTACAAAAACGAATCGGTTTCAAGATGCAGAGCATTGCCCTCGGCTTTCACGGATTTGACACCCGAAATCGGCTTTGAGGCGCCTATATCATAAAAGCAATCCGTGCAGCGAAAATCTTCCGGCTGCAGCGCGGGTGCGATTTGGTCGAGCTCGATTGTGATGCCGTCCACCATCTGGCCGAAATCCTGCATTCGGGTATGGAGTGTGATCTTCATAGCCGTTTCCTCTCGTTATTTTCTCTCCTCCGGCTTCAGATTACCGCCGAAAAAAATTCCGGTAGCGAACCGGCGGTTGCACCCGGACGCTTTCGCCTGCAATCTAAAACCGAATCGGGATTGTTTTGGAATCATTTTTCCGTCATTCGATTACAATATTGGTAAAATCTTCCGGCATTGCGTTCCCGGCAAATAGATCCTTGATGAGATCCGCCATGAAGAACGAAAGATCGACAAAGTGATCCGTCACATAGACCACGCCGTTGCACGTGGACACATGGTAATTGAACAGGTATTTGCAGAACCATTCCACGCTCACCAGCAGCTCTCCTTCGCGGTGCAGCGCCTCGCAGTACATGCTGCGCAGCGTATCGTCCACAATACAACCGATGCTGCCGCGCGCAAACTGGACCTCGCGCCCATCGGGCAGCTTCAGCGTTACCGTCAGCGCATCCTCGCCCGGAAGGTATTCCGCACCCACGGCCTTTGCCAGGAAGCTGAGCGGTACGCACAGGTAATCGCCGCGTACGATTTGTCCGCCGTTCAGGCCGTGGTACTTCAGCTTCTGCCACTGTACGGGTGCGGCGGCAAGCGGCCGCAGACGGTTTTCAAACCAGCAGGTGCGGTACCCTGCGGAAAATGCCATGGCAAACGCATCCCCCACTCTGGGGCGGACGGATTCGCCCCTCACCACAGTGCCGTCCGGCTCCCTGTGGATACCGGAGAACAGGTAATCCCAGTATAAAAACGCCTCGTCCAGTGTCTGCCCGTGGTCGCGGTTTTTGATGTCCAGATAGACAAGATCCGCTTTTTTGCCCTTGTAGAACGCCATGTTATGCTCGCCCTCGATATGGATCTGCGGAATGGGATCGCACTCGTTGACCTTCATCCAGTAAAAGCGGGCGTATTTATTCACGGTGGCTTCGTCGTAGTGCCCTCCCGGAGGCAGACCATTCTTTTCAGGGCGGGACTGCCAAATGGCCAAAGGGCCGCCAAGGTTGCGAATCTTTCCGTCCTCATCAAACAGGAGTTTCGGCTGGGTGGGGCCGCCGGAGCCTGCCGCGCCCGCCAGGAGCCTACCCTTGTAGCGCGCAAACATGCTCGTCATCAAGTTGCCCATAGACATGCCCTGCATGAACACGCGGCCCTCGTCGATGTTGTACGTTTCCTTCATGCGGCCGATCAGCGCCTCGAGGAACTTCATGTCGTGGTTTTCCTGCCAGCTTTTGGGCGCAAGCTGTACGGGCAGGTCGGGCGCGTCATTCGGATTCCAGTTGTCAAAGACGCCCTCCACGGTCCACATCCGCTGGGAGTGCGCGTCTGGGAACACGCAGATAAAGCCGTCTCGATCCGCGGCCAGCGTCCACGAGGTATAGATGGCGTGTCCCCAGCCCGTCATCAGGCCGCCGTGCACGCCCACCACCAGCGGAACCTTTTGGGTTCCGTCGTAGCCGGCGGGGACATATTCATACCAACGGTCCTCCACACCGTCCGCAAGGGTGCCCGTCACTTCACGCAATCCCTCGGGGTACGGCTGCGAGTTGTTGCCGTTTTCATTCACGACAATATCGCTGCCTTTGATGGATTCGGGCAGGTAATCCCGGTTGGCATCATCCGGCGTACCGGGGCGCAGTTTGATCTTCATGGCTGTTGCTCCTTTCCTCCTCCGGTGGCCCACCGCACCGCGGCGGGCAAGCTGCGCTGGCACGAACTGAGGTCCGCGCCAGCCTCCAACTCCTGCGTCTGGGCGGCGTCGCCCATCATCCCAGCCAGCCGGCGATTTTCCTCCTCCGTGCCTCCGCCCTGCTCCCAGGCAAAGAAAAATTTGCTTTGGACGGGCTTTCCAGCCAGCGCATACAGGTCGTGCTCGCTGCCGGGAAACGCGTTCAGATCACCGAACACTGCTTCGAGCGAGGCTTTGTTGTGGAAGATGCCGGTCTCCTGACCGGCGCAGGCCTTGCGGCACACGGCCTCCAGATCCAGTATACCGTTCAGCGCGATTGCTTTGGAGAAGGTTTCGGGATGCTTCAGAGCCATTTTTACCGCGCCATAGGCGCCCGTTCCCTCGCCACCGATCCAGTTTTGCGCGGGATCATCGCTGATGGGCAGGTTGTTGCGGCAGATGCCGGGCAACTCGGAGTTCATAAATTCTTCGTACCGCGGGCCGTACCGCATCGAGGTGCACAGGCTGTGGTGCTGGTCCGGCGCGATGATGAAAATGCCGTATTGGGCGGCGCAGGCCTCCGCGGGTGTGGAAAGCCAATCGAGGGCCGCGCCTCCTTCCGTGTGCAGTAGCCAAAGCACGGGGTACTTTTTCTCATGCCCTGCGTCCTCCAGCGACAGCCGGTTCATCTCCGGTGAAAAAATACGCGCGGAAAACGAGCCGCCGGTAATGACAGACAGCGCGTTCATTTCAATCTGGGCCATGTTCTTCCCTCCTCACTCGCTGGCCCGGACGAAGGTCTCTTTGATCTTGCCCTCCGCGACGAGCCAATCTAAATACTGCTTTACATGTCTATCGCAATATTCCCAATTGTGATAGCCGTGGTCGATCACACGGTATGCGTCGATCCCCTGATCCGCATATTTTTGCATAAAGCGGACGTTGTCCTGATAATGCGCGTCCTCCACACCGGTGGCCATATAGGCGCGGGGGAATTTTTTGCCCGCGGCCATCTGCTTGTCGATCATATAGCAAATATCGTTTTCGGTGTTGACGACATACTCCTGCTTGCCGAAGGCAGAAGCAAACATATAAAAAGATTCATTCGCCTTGATCTCGTCGTCGATGGGCAGGTCCGCGATGTTTTTCAGTCCCGAAAACAGCCCGATTGCGCCGAACCGCTCCGGGTCGCGCACCAGCCATTTCAGCGAACCGTAGCCGCCCATGGAAAAGCCCGCGAGGAAATTTTCCTCCGGCTTTTCGGAGAGCGGGAACAGATGGCGCACCACCTTCGGCGTCTCAATGGAGAGCTGCGAGAAATATTTGAAATCGCCGTGGTACGTATCCATATAGCCAGAGCAGTAGGTGCCCGAGCACACCACCGCGACGCCCGCCTCCGAGGCGTATAACTCCAGCGCCGTGTAACGCTGCCAGTCGGTGTAGTCAAAGCCGCCGCCCGATTGCAGCCACAGCACCGGATAGCGGTATCCTCTGGGCCGGTCCGCCAGCGAATGCCCCCAAGTGCTTTCCGGGATAATGACATTGACGCCGACCTTCATTTTCAGTACTTCGGAAAAATAATATAGCCTGAAATTTGCCATTTCGCGTTTTCCCTCCTTATCCTACCTTGCCGTCGCTTAGAACCCCATCGCCTCGTAGGCAAGATCGCGGAGCGTGGGATGGATCTCGCTATAAGCCTCGATCATGCCCAGAATTTCGTGCGTATAGAACATACCGATATGGTTTTTCGGATCGACCAGCGCGTACGCGCCCGCCGCGCCGTCCCAGCCGAATTCACCCACTGGGCTTTTGGATTTTGTGCCGTCGATCAGCACGCGCACGCCGAGGCCGTAGCCGTAGCCTTCCTTACCCGTTCTGGAAAAATCGGCAAGTTCCTGCTCTGTCAGCCAGTTGCGACCGATTGCCAGAACGGATTCCTGTTTCAGGATGCGGCCGCCCGTGCGGCCGACGCCGCCGTTTGCCAGAGCCTCCAGCACCTTCGTGTATTCGTCTACGGTAGTACATAGCCCCGCGCCGCCGCTCTCGTAATTTTTTGTGATGCGGTAGATCATGCTCTCGTCGCGTTTGATTTTTCCGGTATCCCAGTCTTTGCCGTATTGGGCGAAGAGGCGATGTTCCTCGCCCGCCGGAACCTGATAATACATCTCGGTGATGCCCAACGGCTCAAACACGTTCCGCTTCATGTACGCGCCGAACGTCATGCCCGTCACAACCTCCACAACGGCGGCCAGCACGTCGTGGCCCAGCGCATAAGAATAGCGCGTGCCCGGCTCGCACAGCAGCGGCATCTGTGCCATAGCGGTCACCACCTGCCGGGTGGTGGCCTCGCCGTGCGTCTCCTCCACCACCTTGCGAATGGGGGCGGACGCAACGTCGTAGCTCATGCCGGCCGTCATCGACATCAAATCGTGGATGCGCATCGGGTTCTGCGCCGGAACAAGCTGTGAATTTTCATCCGGCCACCGGAACGGGAATTCGCCCATTTTGAAATCCGCTGCGTACCGCATATGGGCAAACTCCGGCAGATATTTTTCCAGCGGATCGTTCAGGCCGAGTTTTCCCTGCTCGATGAGCTGCATCACGCCCGTCATGGTGATCACCTTGGACGCCGAGTAAATGTTATACAGATCCCGCTCCGACACAGGCGTTTTTCGCTCGTAATCGCTGTGACCGAGCATGCAGCGGTATACCGTTTCATGCCCGCGGGTGATTTTCATATCCAGCCCATGGACGCCGTATTTTTCTTCCAGCGTATTCAAATATGCCGTCAGCTTGGAAAAATTCATGGTTTCGCATTCTCCCCTTGCAGATTTGCAGATGATTGTTTCACTTCTTCGTATTCCATGTAGCGGAAATGCCGCGGGAACGGCTTGCCGTAGAGCAGTTCGCGGATAACGTCCGCAAGATTGGCGGAAAGCGTGCTGAAATGATCGGTGATATACGCCACGCCGTCGCATTCGGACACCTGCAGGTTCAGGATATACCGGCAGAACCATTCGATGCTCACCAGAAGTTCGCCGCCCCGGTGCAGCGCCTCGCAGTACATGCTGCGCAGGTCATTGTCAATCACGCAGCCGATGCTGCCGCGCGCAAACTGCAACCGGCGGCCGTCGGGCAAAACAAGTTCCGCGGTGAGGGTGTCCGCGCCCGGGCGGTACTCTGCGCCGCACACCTCGGCCAAAAAGCTTACCGGAATGCAGAGATATTCGCCGCGCACTTTCTGCCCGCCGTCCAATCCGTGGTACTTCAGCTTTTGCCACTTTACGGCGGGAACGCGCATCGGCACGACCTTGTTGCAAAACCACGCCTTATCGGTGCCGTCGGCCACCGCGAACGCGTAGGCATCGCCGGTGCGGGGCAGGATTGTCTCGCTCTGCGTGACGGAGCCGTCCGCGTTGCGGCGCAGGCCGGAGAAGAAGTAATCCCAGTACAAAAACGCCTCGTCCAGCGTCTGGCCGTGATCGCGGTTTTTGATGTCGTGATACACCACATCCCCCTTCGCGCCCTTGTAAAACGCGAAATTGTGTTCGCCGACAATGCTGATTTGCGGCGTCTTCTCGCACTCGTTCAGCGCCATCCAATAAAAGCGGTTGAAGCGGTTCAGTACCGGCTCACCGTAGGGGCGGCCCGGAGGCGTTCCGTTCGTCTCCGGCCTTGCCTGCCAGACGGGCAAGGGACCCGCGGCGTTTTTGATCGCGCCGTCGTCCGTAAACAGCATGTCCAACTGCGTAGGCCCGCCGGAACCGGCCGCCCCGGCCAAAATATTGCCGTAATACCGGCAAAACTGCGCGGTCATCAGGTTGCCGGCCGACATGCCCTGCATGAAAATGCGGCCCGCGTCGATCTTGTATTTTTCCTGCATTTTGGCGATGAGCGCCTTCAAAAAATTCAGGTCGTGATTTTCGCGGTAATCGGCCGGCACCTTCGCAAGCTGCCTGTCGCCAAGAAAAGTGGGCGTATGGTCATTGAACATGCCCTCCACCTGCCAGATACGCGCTTGGTGCGCGTCCGGGAACACGCAGATGAAGCCCTCGCGATCCGCCACCATTGTCCACGAGGTATAAATCGCATGGCCCCAGCCCGTCATTAACCCGCCGTGGTTGCCCACCACGAGCGGCACCGGCTCGCTGCCGTCGTAGCTTTCCGGGACATATTCATACCATCGATCGGAAAGGCCGTCCTCTGTCAATGTACCGGTACACTCCACGAGCCGCTCGGGATACGGCTGCGAGTTGTTGCCGTTTTCGTTTACGACCATGTCGCTGCCCTTGATGGCCTCGGGCAGATAGTCGCGATTTTCGTCGTTGGGCGTCCCCGCCCGGAGAATCACAGTTCCTTGCATGGGTGGCCTCCTCACTCTTTTTTAATTTCACTTTTTCAAACGGCGGCCTTAAGCGCCTGTTTTTTGCCTTACTCCCTGCATTTTAACGCTTCAAAATCGGCGAGCGCGCCGCCGTTTTGCAAAAGATCGCGCAGCAGATCGGCCATATTGGCCGAGAGTTCGGCAAAATGGTCGGTGGCGTACACCACGCCGTCGCACGCGGTAACGGTAAGGCCATAAACATACCGGCAGAACCATTCGATGCTGACAAGCAGTTGCCCCTCCCGGTGCAGCGCTTCGCAGTACATGCTGCGCAGGTCGTTGTCGATCACGCAGCCGATGCTGCCGCGCGCAAACTGCAGCCGGCGACCGTCCGGCAGCCGCATACGGGCCGTGAGGGTATCTTCGCTATAAACAAACTGCGCGCCGAAAAAATCCGCCAGCAGCGAAAGCGGCACCATACAATATTCGCCGCGCACCCTTTGCCCGCCGTCGAGGCCGTGGTATTTCAGCTTCCGCCAAGGGCGGGCCGCCGCCGTCATGGGCAGAATGCGGTTGTTGGCCCACGCATAGCCGCAGCCCGTGGCCACGGCCAGCGCAAGCGCGTCCCCCGTGCGGGGCAGGTTGCTCTCCTCACGCACAATGGTACCGTCGGTCTTGCGCCGCACGCCGGAAAAGAGGTAATTCCACACCAGTGCCGCGTCGTCCAGCGTCTGGCCGTGGTCCCGGTTTTTGATATCGAGATACACCAGATCGGCCTTTTCGCCCTTATAAAAGGCCATGTTGTCCTCGCCAATAATGCTGATTTGCGGCAGCGGTTCGCATGCGTTCAGCTTCATCCAATAATAGCGGTTGTATTTATTGACAAAAAGCGATTCTTCTTTATCCGGCGGGATATCATTCTTCTCCGGGCGCGACTGCCAGACAGGCAGGTGCCCGCCCTTGTTTTTGACGGTGCCGTCCGGCTCGAACAGCAGATTCGTAAAGCTGGCACAGCCGGATCCCGCCGCACCAGCCAGCAGATGGCCGAAGTTGCGCGAGAAAAGTGCCGTCATCAGGTTGCCCATCGACATACCCTGCAGATAAATGCGTTCCTCGTCGATGTTATATTTTCCCTTCATGCAGGCAATCAAGCCCAAAATCAGCCGGACATCACGGTTTTCCGCAGCGTTTTCCGGCGCAGGGTTCGCGCCGGGGGGCGGCACCTCGTTCTCGTGCGTGCCCGCAGAGCCGTCAAAGCGCCATTTGCCCCACTGCACGCACCAGACGCGCCCTTCGGAGGCATCCGGGAAAGCCACGATAAAATCATGCGTCTCGGCCATCATCGTCCACGAGGTGTAGATGGCCTGCCCCCAGCCCGTCATCAGGCCGCCGTGCAAGGAGATTACCAGCGGTGTCTTTTTTGTGGGGTCGTAGCTGGTGGGGATATATTCGTACCAAGTATCCTCTTTGCCATCGTCCGTGAGCGCATCGTGAAATTCGCACAGACGCTCGGGGTACGGCTGCGAGTTGTTGCCGTTTTCGTTCACGACGATATCGCTATTCTTGATGCGTTCCGGTAGGTAATCGCGGTTGTCGTCATCCGGTGTACCCGCGCGCAGAAAAAGCTGATTCAATATTTTTCCCTCCCTATTTCAGTCCCGGATCAATCGGAGTGTCATCGGCCGCGTTCGGAACGAGCGGCCGGCGCTTCCCTGCGAGCCTGTCCAAAAAATTGCGTTTTTTGTTTTACGGCCAGCGTTTTAGTTAGGCAAAATGCCGGCCGCTCAAAAACTGATTTTGCCGCCGGTCAGCCTTTGACGGAACCAAGCGTGATGCCTTTGACAAAGTACTTCTGGAAGAACGGATAAGCCACCAGAAGCGGAATGACGGCAATCACCGCGATGGCCATGCGCACGCCGGTGTTGGGGATATCGGAGGCGTTGAACATGCCCGTGGAATGGCTCTGCAGGAAAGATGCCTTGTTCATCACGTCGTTCAGATAGTTCTGGATGCCGTACAGGTCGGTGCGCGTCGTGAGGAAGTAGATGCCGTTCGTCCAGTTGTTCCAGTAGGCGATTAGCGTCATCAGGCTCACCGTCGCGATGATGGGCTTGCTCATGGGAGTGACAATCCGCACCAAGCACTGCGTCTCGGTGGCGCCGTCAATCTTGGCAGCCTCGATCACCTCGTTCGGGATGCTAGAGGTAAAGTACGTGCGCATCATGATGACGAGAAAGGGATTGAACAGCAAATAAGGGATAATCATGCCCCAGATGCTGTCCTTTACGTTCAGAATGTTGGTGTATACTAGGTAGGTCGGCACCAAGCCGCCATTGAACAGCATTGGGAAGAACAGCATCAGCGAGAGAAAGTTCTTGCCGGGCAGCTCGCTGCGCGAGAGCGGATAGGCGAACAGGATTGTCATCAGCACGTTGACGGTAACGCCGATGGCAGAGTACACAATACTCATAATGTAGGCCCGGCCGATCGATCCGCGCGTTGTCCACAGATAATCATAGGCGCCGGTATTCCACTCCTGTGGGAACAGCGAATAGCCGTTCTGCACCAGCGTGGTTTCCGAGGTGAAAGAACTGGCGATCAAAAGCCAGAACGGGATCAGGCAGGCCAGCACCAAGAACACCAGCAGCACGTTGAAAAAGGCGGCATACGCTTTGTTGTCATTGATCATTTTATACTCCTCCCTCTAGAACAAGGCGCTTTCCTTGTCGATCCTAGAAACCAGCGTGTTGGCTGTGAACACCATGATAAAGCCAAGGATTGACTGCAGGAAGCCTGCAGCGGAAGAACGGCCCACGTCGTTCAGCTCCAGCAATGCACGGTATACGAACGTATCGATTGTCTGTGTGGTGGAATACAAAAGGCCGCTGTGCTGAGGAACTTGATAAAATAGGCCGAAGTCGGAATAGCAGATGCGACCCACGGCCAGCAGCACCAGCGTGATGATCGTGAATTTTAGACTAGGCAACGTCACGTGGCAGATCTGCTGCCACGTGGTGGCACCGTCCATCACAGCCGCCTCATATAGGGATTTGTCGATACCGATGATCGTGGAATAGTACAAAATAGAACTGTACCCAAACGACATCCACAGATAAACGATGGTTAAGATCACCGGCCAGTATTTGGGTACGTTGTACCATTTGATAGGGTCGATGCCCAGCAACGGCAGAACTGAATTGTTCACAAAACCGTTCGTGGGATTTAAAAACGCGTAAACGATGTAGCTGACGATGACGGTGGACAGCAGATACGGAATCAAAATCACCACTTGGCTGAACCGCTTTAAGAATTTGCTCTTCACACAATCCAGCGCGATGGCAACAGTGATGGCAAGAATGTTGCCGAACAGGATAAAGCCCAGATTGTACAGTACTGTGTTGCGCAGCGCGTTCAGCGCGTCATTGTTGCTGAACAGAAACTTGAAGTTGCTCAGCCCCGCCCACGGGCTGTTGAAAATGCCCACCGCATAATTTACCTTTTTAAACGCGATGACAAGCCCGCCCATCGGCAGATAGTTGTTGATGATCAGATAAACAATGCCCGGGAGCAGCATAATGTAAAGCGGTAAAAACTGTTTGATCCTCTTATTCCTACGGCTGCGGGTGCGGTTTTTTTCTTCTTCAGGCAGGACAGGCTTTTTTTGCTTCATGGTTTGCTCCATAGTATGTTTCCTCCATCCTTTTATTTGGCTGCCGCCAAAGCGCTTTCCCTACTGAAAAGGATATCAAAAACTGTTTCCCGCGCGCTATCAAATTTCTGCCATGAATTATCAATTATCCGAATAATCAATTAACATTAGAGAACATTTTTGTATGTAATTTACACTTTTTTGTTGCAAATTGGCAGAAACACAATAAAACAGAACAGATAATTTATAGAAAAGCCTTTCGGCCGCTTGCTATACTAAAAACGACAGAGGCAGCACGCGTTACAGCGTGTTACCCCACATTTATAAAATAAAAAAGGAGAAAGACTGATGAAAAAGCTTCTTGCACTGATGATGGCTGTCGTTCTGGTGCTGAGCCTTACCGCCTGCGGCGGCTCCGGTAGCTCCACACCCGTGTCCGGCGGCGGTTCTGTGTCCGGCGGCAACGATACATCGTCCGCCAGCTCCGGCGATTACCCCGTGATCCGCTGGGCCTACTCTACAATGTGGAACAACGATTCCGAGTCGGCCGTTGAGGAGGCCATCAACGAAATCCTTCGCGAAAGCTGCGGCGCCGAGATTGACCTCGTCGCGGTGAACTTTTCCAGCATGCAGGAGCAGTATAACCTGTTGCTCTCTGGCGGCAAGGACACCATCGACATCTTCTCATCGTTCTGGTATCTGCCGCTCTCCACGCTGGTCGCCAACGGGCAGATCGCCGATATCACCGACCTGATCGAGGACTATCCCGAAATGCTCGCTTTGTTCGATGATTACCCCGAAGTGCTGGATTGCTGCAAGATCGACGGCAAAATGTATGCCCTGCCCACGGTTGCCCCCTATGCTTCCCCGATGCTGTTCCTCTGCAAAAAGACGGACGCCGAATCGGCCAATATTGATTTCTCACAGATCCACACGCTGGATGACGTCACCGAGGCCATGGTAAAGATGAAAGAGAAGAACCCAGATCACTACTATGTACCCGGCGCGACCGAAACCTACTGGATCCCGAAGGACATTGACTATTTGGGCGACAACTATTTCTTCGGCGTTCTCACTGACCCGCTGAACAGCACGACGGTTGAGAACTACTACGAATCCGATTACTTTATCAACTTTATGGAGAATGTCCGCATCTGGCAGGAGCACGATATCATTACGCCCGACCCGATGTCCAACACGAACCCCACGCTGATGAGTCTGCAAAACGGCCTGTGCGAGGCTACGCCCGGCTACGGCGTTGACGCGGATGAATTCTGCTACGAGGCCAATATCCAGATGCAGTATGGTGACGAATTGGTGGGCACCAACCTAGGCGAAAGCCTGATCTGCACCGGCAACATTACCACCTATCTGTGGCACATCACCAGCTTCTGCGACAAGAAGGATGTCGCCATGCGTGTTCTGGCCGAGTTCTACACCGACCCCCGCCTGTGCAATCTGCTGGGCAACGGAATCGAGGGCGAAAACTATATCATGCGCGACGACGGCATGATCGAGTTTCCCGAGGGCAAGGACTCCATGACCCGCGGCTGGGGTGGACAGGGCGCTTCCTACAACCTGCCCAACGCCTCCGGCTGCCCATCTTGGTTCTATCAGCCGGCCGACCTGTGGGATCAGTACATGGAGTTCAACAAAAACGCGAAGCCCTCTCTGGCGCTCGGCTTTGTGTTTGACTCCTCTCCTGTTGCCGATCAGGTTACGGCCTGCAGCAACGTCTACGCGCAGTACTATCTGCCGCTGATCAACGGCGAGGTGGACATCGACGAGATCCTGCCCGTATTCCAGCAGGCTCTGCACGATGCCGGCATCGACGACATCATTGCGGAAAAGCAGGCGCAGCTGGATGCTTGGCTTGCCAGCAAATAATTTGCGAAAAAATCCGTAAAACAAAAGGGGCCGTTGCGCAGCGTATTTTGTGCGGCGGCCCTTTTTTGCATCTTGCGTGCGGCGTGGCGGCTTTCCGGCTCTCTTTTTGGAGGCGTACGGCCCCGGCAGCTTTTGAATCCAAACACAGAAGGGAATAAAAAAATGACGCAGAGTCCCCTTACAGAGCCCAAAAAGCTCTGGAATATCCCCTATATCCTTGTGCTGACTGTCAGCACGCTCAGCTCGTTTTCGTTTTACATGGTCGCGACCATCCTGTCAAAATATCTTGTCGGGCTAGGCGCAAGCATCACCTTTGCGGGCTTCGTCGTGGGGCTTTTTTCCATCACGAGCCTCGTATGCCGCCCGTTCTGCGGCGTCATGGCTGACCGGTTGAATAATATTTGGCTGCTTATTGTGAGCAACCTTTTGATGAGCATCGGTCTGCTCGGCTTCGCGTTCACCAACAGCATGCCGCTGATGATTTTGTTCCGCGTGTGCAACGGCGTCGGCTTTTCCATCAACGGCACGGTACAGATGGCACTGATTGTACATTTCATTCCGAAGGACCGCACCGGCGAGGGCATCGGCTACATCGGCATCAGCCAACTCATCGGCTCGGCCTGCGCGCCGGCTGTCGGGCTGGAAATCGCCGACCGGTTGGGGATGCCCGCGGCATTCCTCGCGGCGGCGCTTCTTACCATTGCCGCCGCCGTGATGCTGCTGTTTTTGCGCGACATCCAGCCGCCCAAAAAGAAAGCAGCCAAAAAGGGTATCTCCTTCGGCGATTTTTTCGAACGGCGCGCTGTCCCCTTTACCATTCCGTACTCAACGTTTTCGTTTGCAAATGGCGTGATCAACGGTTACCTTGTGATGTTTGCCGACGAATACGGCATCGAAAAGGTGAGCGTTTATTTTACGATGTACGCTGTCGCTGTGTTCCTAGTACGCCCCTTCTCGGGCAAGCTGATGGACAAAAAGGGCCTGCAGTACACAGTGTTCCCCGGCATGATAGCGTGCGCAGCATCGTTGTTCCTGTTGGGCTTCTGCAATTCGCTGTGGCTGATTCTGCTCACGGGCATTCTGCGGGCGCTGGGGCAGGGCGCAGCGCAGCCCTCCTTACAGGCAGGCTGCATCAACCATGTGGGACGCGAGCGCAGCGGTGTAGCCACGAGCACCTATTTCCTCGGCGGCGATATCGGGCAGGGCATCGGGCCGATGGTGGGCGGCTTTATTCTTGCGCAGATTGCGGGGCTTGCAGGCTACCGCGTGTTGTTCTGCTTCTGCGGCGCGCTGATGCTGGCTGCGCTGGGTTATTTCTACGTGATGTTCCCAAGGAACGCGGAGACCAAAAAAAATCTGTGATACAGCCGCTTTCCCTTCGCATTCTGTTTTGCAAAAGCCGCGGACAAATCCCGAGCGCCGGCACACAGGCTACGCTCCGGCGAAAAACGCTGTTTCCCTGTGTACAGACATCGGAACCGTCCGCAAAGAGAGGAGAATCATTATGCAGCGCTTTACCGTTTCCAACCTTTCCGGCTATCTTGTCACGCACGGCCGCACATTCCGTGAACCGAAAGAGGATATCCTGTTCTTCAACTGGAGCTGCGATACCGTAGAATTCATCTTTTCCGGCACACACCTGAACGTCAGCTTTCGCGCTGGCTGCGGCTGGGAGTTGGAAGGCCCGCCGAGCGACCCGGATGTCCCCAAACGCGCCACCTGGCCTTGGGTGGCGGTGTTCCTGGACGACAACCCCGCGCCCGTGCGAAAATTCGAGGTTGCGTCTCCCAATGAGACCTGGCTTTTGCACCATAGCCCCGAACCGCAGACGCATCGCATCCGGCTGGTGAAACTGACGGAAAACAGCAAAACCTTCTTGGGTATTACCGGGTTTTCCGCCGAGGGCGAATTTTTTCCGGTGGAACAAATGCCCACAAAACGGCTGGAAATTGTGGGCGATTCTATCACCTGCGGCTACGGAAACCTTGTGAAAGACCCAAACCGGCACTTTTTTTCTGCCGACGAGGATGCGTGGCAGGCCTACGGCCCCCTAGCAGCGCGCAGACTGGGCTGGGATTGCTCGTGCGTGAGCATCTCGGGAATCACCGCCGTCAGGCACGCCGGCTGGATGGGCGACTATGCCATGAACGAGCTTTACGCCTATACCGACCGCGTGTATCAGGAAAAACTGGGCCTTGCCCCGGAGCCCTGGGATTTTACAAAAGCACCAAACGATGTCGTGGTGCTGAATCTGGGCACGAACGATTGCTTCGGCATCCTGTTCTGCCCCGAGGCGAGTGAGTTGGAGCGCTTTACGGGCGCCTACCTTGCATTTTTAAAGCACGTGAGGCAACTGAACGGACCCGATACATACATCGTGTGTGCGCTGGGCACGATGAATTACTACCTGTTCCACGATATTGCCGTCGCCGTGGATACCTATAAACAGCAGACGGGGGACGCGCGCGTGAGCCTGCTGCGCTTTGCTCCGATCCATCCCTTCGACGGTCTTGGCGCGGACGGGCACCCTTCCCTTGATACGCACGCCAAAATGGCCGACGAATTGACCGCGTTTCTGCAGACACTAAACTAAAAGCGCAGACGCAGGGACGCGGCAGACCACAAATATAAGCCGCCAAAAAACACACCGTATCAGGGCGAAGCCTTCCCTGATACGGTGTGTTTTTTGGCGGCTATTTATTTTGTTCTTCCAGGCTTTTGCTTCGATACTCGCTCGGCGTGATCTTCTCATATTTTTTAAACACCTGTGTAAAATGGGAAAAATTTGTATAACCCAACTCCAGCGCCACCATACTGACGGGAATATCCGCGCGCTCCAACATATCCTTGGCGGCCTCTACCTTCGTGAGCGTGATATATTCCTTGATGTTCAGGCCGGTTTCCTTTTTGAACAACTTAGTAAAATACTCCGCGCTCAGGCACATGTGCTCGGCCACGTCCCGCACCGTGATGTGGTCAGCCAGATGATCGGAAATAAAGGTCTTCGCCTTCTCCACATCGCTTTGCGGCGCCTGCGAGGCGCGCAATTCCTTCACCTGCTTCATCATATAGGTCATTGCATTCCGTAGCGAAGCGGCATCAGAATAGCTGTTCATATAGGTATTGTAACTATACTGGTTGTGGAACAGCTCGTGCATATCCACCCTGTTTTCGTAAAAATAATTGAAGAACATATGTGTCACACGCTGGTGCAGATCACAGAGCGCTTTTGCCTTGTTCAACGTGAGGTTTTTTTCAATCTGCTCCAGACACTGCTCAAATTCGTTCATCAGAATGCGGTGCTGCCCGGACGCCAGAAGAGAACGCCAGCGGGCGCCGCTTCCCGTGATATATACAGAGTCCGCAGCTGAAGGATGATTTGCTTCATATTCCCACCGCAAAATGCCGGTGTCCTCTAATTTTCCGTCGATCACGTCGCGCACATGCCGATATTCTGACCACAGAGCCTTGAAGGGCGCGGCGCCTCCCACAAAACACCGGATCACCTCCTTCGGTATTGCCTTGCACAGTCTCTCAAAAAAGTCGTGTAGCCTGTCCACAGCCAATTCGGGCACATCCTCCAGCGCCGAAAACAGCAGCAGTACAAACTGCTTTTCATGGTTTACCGTGCTCAGCGAAACAATTGGGAACGAAAACTCTGCCTCTTTCAACGCCTGCGCCAGATGCTTATGGATCTCTTTTTCCGATACGGTCGGCGTATCGCTGCGGCGGAACTGTTCAAATGTGAGCATCAGCAGCCGCGCGTGCTTTTCTTCCGCCACCGGATAGCCCAGCAGTTCCAGCAGCTCCAGCGAGGCTCGTATCTCCTCTTTCCGCGCGGAAAAAAGATTCATCGCTACACCGTCCAGCAGCTCCATTGCACCGGTCTGCATCCGCCTGCCCACTTCATACAACTGATTGCGCTTATTGCGTTCGTACAAATACTGCATCGCGCGCTGCAGCACCCGCTCGATTTCCTCCGGCGGCGCGGGCTGCACCAGATAATCAAAGCAACCCAAGCGGATGCTCTCCTGCGCGTATTCAAAATCTGCGTGGGAGGTAAGCATGACGGTAAGGCTCTCCGGGTATCTCTCTCGGATCGTGCGAATCAACCAAATCCCGTCCTCGCCCGGCATCTCAATATCGGTCAAGACCACGTCGATTGGATGGACGCTTAGCCTCTCCAGCGCGCCCGCCGCGCTGGAGGCATAAAAAGCCCTTTCAATGCCTAGCTTTTCAAAATGAATGCACGCCGCAATTCCGTCAAGCACACTGCTCTGATCATCGACAAACAGCACGTTCATGATTCTTCCCCTTGTTTCGGACCACTTCCGGCAGAAAACGGCAAATAAAAGATGGACACTGCTCCTCCGCAGGGGCTGTTGAAAAACGCCTTTTCGTATTGTCCATGATACAGGATATCGATTCTCCGGCACAGGTTTTGCACGCCTACGTGGTACTGTTCAAACAGACCGTCTTGACTTTGCAGGCTCTGCAGCGCCTCTTCGCTATAGCCCACGCCGTTATCCGTCATGCGGATGCGCATATATTGCCTCCCCTCCATCTCCACGCTGTCGATGTGGATACCGAAGCGCAAAATTTTGCCGCCTTGCGCATTATGCTTGTTAAAATTTTCCAAAAACGTCTGTATGATCAGCGGCGGCACCCGAAAATCCAGCAGATCGGGGTCGATATTCTGCTGCAACAGAATGTGGTCGCTGCGCTCGGCTTCGATGATGCCGAAATAATCTCGCACCTCATCCAACTCTGCCTGTACCGTCACAAAGTTGAGACTGTCGTGGAACACATACCGCAGATGGTTGGAAAACATCCCGATGATATTGATGGTCTTTTCCCTCTCTCCCTGCACGGTGAGGCCGTGGATGCTCTTGAGGCAGTTTAAAAAAAAGTGCGAGCGCGTCTGCAATTGATAATATTGCAGCAGCGCGTGTTCCTTTTGCTCCCGCCAGCACAGATTCTCCTTTGCCAGGGTCACCTTCTGCTCCACCAGCTTTGCCAAAGCCTCCTGAATCTCCGCCATCTCCCGGAGAGGGTTCGTCTCGCTCTGAACAGCCGCCACGCCTTCTTCAATCTGCCGAGTGGCGTCAATAATCTGATTGAGCGGCGAGATGAGCATTTTCCGCAGCAGACGATACATGCACATAAATAGGACGCAGATAAAAAGCAGTGAAGCGGCCAGCATAATCACGTATACGCGCAAATACTCCCACACACTGGCAAACGAGATTATGCCGCACAGGCCGATGCCCATCTCTTCGTTGAAGCGGCTCTGCACAATGACCGAACCTCTTTTGAAAAGCGTGCCGTCTATGGCGGACAGCATATCCTCCAGCAAAACGCCGTTTTCCTGTGCACCGGAAACGTTTGACAGAATTCCGTCCCGCGTGAAGAAGGCAAACCCACTGCCCTCCAGCCGGTTTTCTCTGGCTGCGCATGCCTGCACATCCACCATCGCACACAGGTAAAGATCCCTTTTCCGAAACGCATTCATTAGCAACGTACAGCTTTCGTCGGAATAGCTCACCCAGCGCTGAGTCGCGGGCGCGCCGTCCGAGAGCCACAGGCTGCGAATTGCCCGCATCTCCTCAATGGTTTTGGTATTGACACGTCCGCCCAGAAAATCCGATCCGAACCAATAATAATTCGTATTCTGCTTCGTGTCAAACAGCAGGATGCCCGTGATTTCCTGCGTCCGGCTTTGGATGATATGGCGCAGATTGAATTCCACCTGCATGCGCTGCGCCGCCGAAACAAACCGGTTTTCCCGCGAAAGCGCGGTAAAATCCAGATCGTTTGCAAAAACATCCTCATTAAAATTTTGCATATCCCCCATGACGTGTACCAGGTCGTTCAAATAAAGATCCAGCGCGACTCGATTGTATGTCATCATATCCTGCATGGAATTGTAGAGCGCGTAGCCGCCGCACACCGTAAGGCATAAAACGGCAACCGTGAGCATCACAAAAAAAATCACGATTACAAGCTTTTTGCCGGAGTACTGGCGTTTCATTTCTCTAATCCCCCCAACAGTACTCTTGTTTGTTTATGGCTGCGTAAAGCAACGTTCGATCTGAACCGGCACCTTTTGAAAAAACTTTTATTGTAAAAATCCTCTTTCCGGAAAAAGAGGATTGTAAAATATCCGACTCACAACGGCGTCGGCGCAATACGGGCGCAGCAACCTGCTTTGACCAATTCCGTTTGCCCGATCGAGGTACGGATGGTCACATCCATCGCGCTGGGGTTGTAGATTAACGAACCGTCCACGGAATACTCCAACCGGCGGTACGCCGTTATGTATTCCATCACCTCGCCGTTCGTGGCAAACCAGATTCGATCTTTGTGCTGCGCCAGAAGCGCCGCCAGCTGTTCGATGACGTTCCAATTGTTATCATCGTCAAACTCATAGGCGTGGCCCCACACATAGAACAGCATCGGGAAGTAAGGCGGGCCGGCCAGAAACTGTCGTGCCAGCTCCATCAGCTCCGGATCGTTGTGGTGGCAGGTGGGATCCCACTCCAAAAAATCTTCGGGAATCGTGAACGCATGGGTGGAGCGGATGGTTCGCGCACCCATGTACCCCGCAAGGTGCAACTGCCGGACCGTCTCTTTGGTATACATGCCGAAGGGATAGGCAAACATACGCAGCGGCTTTCCCACCAGCGCCTCCAAACGGCGCTTATCCTCCACGATCTCATAGGCCGCAAGCGGCGTGCCGACGCTGTTCAGCCCGGAATGGTATAGGCCGTGTCCGGCAATCTCGTGGCCGACATATACTGCTTCCACCTCTTCGGGACTCACCTTGGAGATATCCAGATTGGGTTTCCCCGGGAAACCGCCCTTGTCTTCATGGCCCAACAACGCAGAGCCCAGATTGAAGGTACACTTTACACCGTAACGCCGCAAAAGTTCGGCCAGGCGTCGGTCCTGCACCACACCGTCGTCGTAGCTCAGCGTGCAGGCCTTTCCCTTTCCTCCGGGGAATACCAGAGAATCGAACCGTTTGCCCACAATCGCAACCTCCTATTGCAATAAAATTACTCTGTTGTTTCGGTTTTGATTTTTTTAATCCACTTTCCGCTACGCAGCCGAAACACGCACCAAATTGCCTTGATGATCTGATCGGCATGCAGGAAAACATACGTATAGAACGTGGGGAGGTGTAGCACCAGCCCGGCCAGCGCACCCAGCGGCACGGCAATGAGCCACATAGTAAACATATCCGCCATCAGAAGAAACCGTGTATCACCGCCGCCGCGCAAAACGCCCTTCGTCAGGATCGAGTTTGTGGAGCGGAAAATAACGATAATGCTCAGCGCGTTCATCAGCTCGCGCGCGATGGCTTTTGTCTCATCAGTAATATTGTACACGCCAATCACCGGGTCGCTGACGAGTCGGATGATCAGCGCGGCACAGCCGCCCACGATCGCTCCTAAAATCAGATAGGTATAACCCTGCCTGCGCGCGTCCTCCGTGCGGCCTTCGCCCAGAATCTGGCCCGTCAAAAAACAGCCGGAGAACGAAAGACCGGAAATAAAAATGGTACTGACGCGCTGCAAAATCGACGTGATGGAATTGGCCGAGACAAAGCCAGAGCCGATCTGTCCCATAATGATGGCCAGCACGTTATCGCCCAGGCCCAGCAGGCAGTCGGATAGCATCACGGGTATGCTGATGCGCAAAAAATCCATAACCAGATCGCCGCAGGGCATAAACAGATCGCGCAGGCGGTAGCGGAGTTTTTTATTTTTTAAAAAGCAGCCCACAATTATGCCTGTCTCTATGGCGCGGGCAATCACCGTACCCAGTGCCGCGCCGGCCACGCCCATCTTCGGGAAGCCCAGCTTACCAAAGATGAACACATAGTTCGCGCCCACGTTCACGCCGAAAGCAAAGATGGAGGCGATGAGCGGCACATTGGAAAGATCCATGCTGCGCATGATGTTCGTGAGTGCGAAGGAGAGCACCATCAGCAAAAAGGTTGCGGTGGACCAGCGCAGATACTCCACCCCCGCTTCGATCTCCGCAACCGCCTCTGGTCGGAAATATAGCCCCATGACCTGCCGCGGCAGAAAAACATCCACAAGCGTAAAACCAAGCCCCAAAGCAAGCCCAAACCGCAACGCGATGGTGATGGCCTTTTTCAGCGAGGTAAAATCCTTTGCGCCCCAGTAACGCGAGGACAGTACCGACGCCCCCATGCTGACGCCCATAATGGTGAATGAAAACAGCATGATAAACTGATTGGCCTGCGTAGAGCCGCTGAGCGCCGCCTCGGTAAACTGCCCCAACATGATGTTGTCTACCATATTCACGCCGTTGGTGATTACGCTTTGCAAAACCACGGGAATCGCAATGGTCAGCAGCCGTTTATAGAAAGTTTTGTCCATTTCAATGTATTTATCCACAAAGCGCATGTTTCATGTCTTCTCCAATCCCTTCATATTCATTCCGTAGCTTTTCAAACTTTCTGCTGCTGTTTCTGCGATATTTTTATCCTAAGAGCCTATTTAGGCTCTTAGAGAGGCTCTTATCTGAAGTGGGCGACGTGACAACCACACGTTTCAAACACAGCCGATGACACGTCAATTGAAGCCGTACTTCACAGAGGAGAAGCAGACCCGCATCGGTTTTGCCGGCCGGATACCGGAAAATCAAGAATGGCTCAGCTTGATAGTGACCTTTGGACCGTATTTGTCGAAGAGTTCGATCAGCTCGTCATCGTGATGCGCTACGTTGCGGCAGTTGAGATCCACTATCATAGTGTTGTTCTCGCCGTTTCGAACCGGCTTCCAAACGGGTAGATACTTGTTGTTTGGGTCGCCGTATTTCACAAAGTTGACCGTCAGTGTGCTGAGGATCTGCGCATACCTCTGGCCTTGCACCGCCTCATTCAAAACGAGGACTTTGTCCTCATTCTGGAAGATGTAGGCCATTTCGCCGCCGTGCCAGATGGGAAGCCATCCGTCCTCGGGCACGCAGTAGGAGCACATCATCAGATATACATTCTCACAGCCCTTCTTTGCGTGCTCCAAAGCGGATGCCACCGCGGCGTGGCGCCGGCCGGCATCCATGAACGCGAGATCAATGATCTGGTGCTCGGGATACGCCTTGCGGAACAGTTCCATCATGTAATCCGTGTACTCGCCAAGCAGGTTCCGCAGATACGCGACCTGATCTTCCTCCGTCATGGTAAGCTTCTCCTCGGCAGGAATAGAAACGGCCGGGAATTCTCCCAAGGTGGAGCTATAAATAACGGGTTTATCCTTAGAAAACGCGGGAAGGCCTGCTTCTACGGGGAAACCGGGGAAGTAATCGTTGGCGACAGGCCCCCAGCCGAACGGTTGCGCTACTTTGCGGGCCACTCTTGCCAGCTCGGAGAAGGGAACGTCATAAAGTTTTTCGATGTTTTCTTTTGTGATGCCCAGCTCGTTCATTATATCTTTCGCTATCTTGCGGCTACTTTCCCTGTCGACCGCCGGGTACACGGAAGGCTCCCTTGCGCCGCTCATCACCATGCCCTTTTGGAAATAGGGGGCGGCTTCCTCCAGCATAAACATGCACTGAACCTTTCCGCCGCCACCGGAGTGGCCGCAGATGGTGACGTTCGCGGGGTCTCCGCCGAAGGCCGCAATGTTCTCGTGAATCCACTTCAGCGCGACAACAAGATCCGCAATGCCGACATTGGCGGAGTTCCAGAATTCTTTCCCGTACTCCTCCAGATTCAAGTGGCCCATAATATTCAAGCGGTGGTTGATGGATACGAAGATGACATCGCTGTTGTGGGCCATGTTAAAGCCGTCGAAGGAAATCTCCTCAAACGCATTGCCCGCAAAAAAGCCACCGCCGTGAATGAAGACAAAAACTGCCTTCTTCTCGCCGTTCAAGGTCCGGGGAGCCCAGATGTTCAAATTCTGGCAGTCCTCGTTTTGCTTTTCCAGCATGTGAAGACCCCTGTAGTACGCGAAGGGATTGGTATCCAGCGCCTGCATGGCAATCGGGCCATGATGGTACGCGTTCCGAACGCCCTCCCACGGTTCGATTTCGACGGGCATCTGAAAACGCCTGGCATGTGCATACGGAACTCCCATAAAGATGTTCACATCGCCGTATGTAACGCCGCGCAGCGTGCCAAGTTTGGTGTGAGCAAGCGGTCTTTCTCTCTCAAACACATTGTGATTCATAACCATTTCCTTTCCGATAAAAATTCCTCCGTCTTGCGCGCAATCTGCTGGAGGTGTTGGGAAAACGCCGAGGAATGCGCGCACCTTCACAATACTATTATAAAGAAAAGCGATTGGTGTTTTCTTTCATTTTTCTGTCTTTTTCTGTTGAAAAATTGTGTAACTTTCCAAAATTGGCAAAATATAAGAACAGCGCCCTTTTTCGGAAAGTCCTCTTGCTAAAAAGGACGTTAAAGGGCGCTATGTGTAACTCATAAAAATTTATTCCAGCGAAATGCAGGCCAAAATCAGAAATACGCCAAACCCGACACAAATGGGCACCATCAGCACGACAACCACAATTATCTTTTGTTTGCTTTTGCCCGTTGTCCCTGCAGCGAAGGCGACTAAAGCTCACTCTAAACACACCCCGCCATAGCTGCGCAAGAAACTGCGTCTGACATTGACGCCAGACTGTCCGGAAAACCGATGCGGGTTTGATTCTCCTCTGCTTTGGACTTGTCCGCCTGAAACTGCCGATTGAATGGATTTTCGTACTTCTGCGCTTGCCTGCCCATCCGGGAAAATGCTCTTGAGGAAGACAGACAGTTTTGCCAGAAGTGAGGATATCAGAGGGCCGTTGCCCGGTCCTGCAGAGCCTCGTCGATAAAATTCTCCGGAAACGCGCGATCGGTGAGAAGGTCCCGGATCAGATCCGCCATAAAGGCGGAAAGCTCCGCGAAATGATCCGTCACATAGGCGACGCCGCCGCACTCCGTGGCTGTCCAGCCCATAACGGCGCGGGCAAACCATTCCACACTGATGAGCAGCTCGCCCTCGCGGTGCAACGCCTCGCAATACATGGCACGCATCCGGCCGTCGATCATGCAGCCGATGCTGCCGCGGGCAAACTGCAGCGCGCAGCCGTCTGGCAGCGTTACCACCGCCGAAAGCGTATCCTCCGATACGCAAAGCGTTCCCCCGGCCATCTCGGCCAAAAAGCGCACGGGCACACAGGTATATTCGCCCCGCACAAGCTCTCCCCCGTTCAGGCCGTGGTATTTCAGCTTCTGCCAGCGCACCGGTGCCGCAGAGAGCTGCGTCACCTCGTTTTTCCACCAAACCGTTTTCAACCCAGGCACAAAAGCGGCCGCGAACGCATCTCCCTCGGTGGAAAGAGGCGTCTTCTCCTGCAGGAGCGTGCCGTCCTCTGCACGCCGCGTACCGGCGAACAGGTAATCCCAATAGAAGAACGCCTCGTCCAGCGCCTGCCCATGGTCGCGCAGCTTGATGTCGTTGAAGACATACGGCGCCTTTCCGTCCATGTAAAAGGCCATGTTGGCCTCGCCCTCGATGCGAATCTTCGGCATCGGGCCGCACCCGTTGACGCGCATCCAATAGTACCGGCTCTCCCGTACGGTGCGGGCCTCCGCCTCCCTGTCGGCGTTGCCGTATCCGTTATTTTCCGGGTGCGATTCCCACACGGCCAAAGGGCCGCCCTGATTGAGCAGCGCGCGGGTATCTTTATCGAGGTACGGGCGCAGGCGACACGAGCCCGCGGAACAGGCGGCCCCGGCCAGAAGATAGCCATACCGGCGCGAAAACTGCTGCGTCATGCCGCTACCGTTGGACATGCCCTGCATATAAATACGTCCCCTGTCCACAGGATATTTTTCTTCCATGTGCCGAATCAACCGCAATAGGAAATTGCAGTCGGTGTTTTCCTCGATGGTGGGCGCGGGGTCTGGAATCTCCAGCCCGGCGAGGGGCGGCGGCTTCGTCCCATCGCGCGTGGGGAACATCTGCATCTGCCAGAATCGGTTGGTATGGCCGTTCGGGAATACGCACAGAAAGCCCTCCCGTTCGGCCAAAATCGACCAGCTGCTGTAAATGCACTGGCCCCAGCCCGTCATCAAACCGCCGTGCAGGCTTACCACCAACGGCGTTTTTTTGGCGGGGTCAAAACTTTCGGGAACATACTCGTACCACACGCCCGCAATGCCGACGTTCGGGTCGTTCACGATTCTTCCGTCCTCGTCCAGAACGGCGCGGTATTCCCGCAGTCGCTCCGGGTAGGGCTGGGAGTTGTTGCCGTTTTCGTTCACGACAATGTCCGAGCCTTTGATCCGCTCCGGCAGATAATCGCGGTTGTCGTCGTCCGGCGTACCCGGACGGATAAATACTTTTTTACTCATTTTACGCCTCCTGTCGGTTGTGGGAGATTTTCACGGCGAACCGGAACCGCGCAGCACCGGACAGGCTGTTTTCAAGCCGCCGATCCCGTCCCTGCGCGGATTCCTCCTGCGGGCAAAACCGGCGCACTGGAAACGATCGTCAGTCGATTGCCGGCAGGCCGACCACACTTCCGACCATCCGGGTATCCGACCCCTTCGCCGAGATGCGGTCGAAAAGATAGCGATAGCGCGCCTGTTCCTCTTTGGGCAGCATATGCGTATCGTTGCCCAGAATACACACGTCGAAATCCTCCGTATAATTTTTCCACACGGGACGACCCTCGCTGTTGGGGTCGCCGTTTTTCGCAAAATGATACCAGTAATCCTGAATCAGCTCCATGAAGTCGTAATCCGCGCCCACCCAGTGATAGTGGAAGAACGGATCGCGCTCGCCTGAATCCACACGGCCGAACACATACGGCATTTCCGCGCAGTGAGGGCATCCCAAGTCGTGACCCTTCTTTGTCTCGTTTTCCTTGTTCATAATCCACACATACGCCTTTTTGCCCTTCCGGTGGCACATCTTCGCCACATACAGCGAACTGATTGCCATCATGTCGGATGCAATGGTGGAGCACGCCTTTTCCGCCTCAATCTCGTTTGTGGCGGGGTACCATTGCTTCATCTGCTCGTATGCATCCGGAAATGCGGTCCTAAGGTGCTTATGGTATTCCTCCAGCGGCAGCCCCTTGCCGCGACGTACCAGCCATTCCTGCGCGCAGCTGCCAATCATCACGTCAAAATCGTTGATCTTGCCCGCAGTAATCCGCTCGTAATAGTTTTCGGGCAAAAATTCCCCGTCGATGCAAAAGCGGATGTTGCCCAGAGCGCCTGTTGGCACGACCTTCTCGTAGGCGTCGAAAAGATCCCAAGCGTCCATTTTCCGCAGATCCTCAATGCCAGACGCGCCCACATAGTCCATCAGCTCTTGGCAGGCCGCCTCCACCTCCTGTCGGGTAATCGGACAGGCGCCGCCGAAAGTAATCGCGCCGCTCTCCACAGAGATATGCTGGACGATCCCGTTCATCAGCGGGGACACCAGCAGGGAGCCCGTGGCTCGCGCTCCGCCTGACTGGCCGGCCACTGTGATGTTGTTGGGGTCTCCACCGAACGCGGCGATGTTCTCCTTCACCCACAAGCACGCCTTACGGATATCATACAGGCCGTAGTTGCCGCAGGTGCCGCCGCCCTCCTCGGCCAGTTCCGGGTGCGCAAAGAAACCGAACAGACCCAGCCGGTAGTTGAGCGTCACGACGATGACGTCCTTGCGCCCGGCAAGGCCCTCACCCGCGCACACCACCTCGACACCAGAGCCGGCGATCATGCCGCCGCCATGGACCCAGATGAAAACGGGCAGCTTATCCTCCTGCGTCTTCGCCGGTGACCAGACGTTGAGATACAGGCAGTCTTCCTCGTACTGCGAGGGAGCCAACATCTGCGGAACGCCGTGCACATTCGCTTTTTCGTCCCCGAACTCCTGCACGTGCTGCACGGCGGCGGCGCTGTACTGGGTGGCGCGTCGGATACCCCGCCAACGGCCGGGATTCTGCGGGCGACGAAACCGAAGATTGCCCACGGGCGGAGCCGCGTAGGGAATACCCTTGAAGATCTTCAGCGTCCCGTTCGGTACCTCTTCAGTATAGCCTTGAAGCCAGCCCTGTTCTACCCTGATCTTGGCATTCTCAAAATCTGTGACGGTGAAATTGTTTGTCTTTGACTCACTCATAAGAAACCTCCTGCTACATAGTTTTGGGTGACTGCGAAACACAAGGAAGCCTATGATAACAAGGTTTAGAGCTTCAAATGTATCTGAATTTCCTCCGCTTATTGGATATAATTACAGGCGATATCTATCCACCTGCCTTCCGCCACCTTATTGGACAGCTTTGTTTTTGCGCCATTTTCATGCTCCATTCTCTCTTGGAGTTTCGTCCTTGCTTCTCAACTGGCTTTTCTCTCTTATTTCGCAATCACCTAAAAATTTATCGTTATTTTCAGTATACCAAAAAAACGCGTTCCAATATTTTGAAAATCTGACGGATAATAGCAATTTTCTGATATGTTCTCTTTTCTTAGGGAATGATGAACAGTTTTTTGGCATCGCGGTGAAACCATGCCCCGGAAACAGAATGCTTTCTGCAGTTTCTTCGTTGTTCCCGTCAGGCATTAAACTATCCGCCATGGCTTTGGCAGGTTCGGCAGGTTTGTCAGAATGTCAGGATCGTATCAATATGCAGCAGAAATTTGTTAGCGCAGACAGCGCGCATCTGGTACAATGATTTTAAATAAAAACTATCTGCGGCGGTCGCGCGCTGTATCCGCATACGCCGGGATGCTGGCGCGCAGATTTTCGCGGCAATCGCGGGCTTTCAGAACGCGAGACGTTTCAAAACAAACAGTACGACAAAGGGAGGCGCCTATGAGTAAATGGATCCCAGCATGGCGCAGTGTGCCAATCGACTACAACTATGAGGTCGCCACATTTGAAAACATTACCCAAAACTGCCTGATGATCAACAATCTGCGCGGCGAACAGATGCGCATTCGCTTCAACAACCTTTACAGCAACTCGCCCATAGCGATCGACTATGTGACGGTTTCACTGAGTAACCGCGTCACGGGCAGGCGCTCGACGCGGCAGACCGTCACACTGGACGGCGAAGAAACCATCTGGCTTTGCGCAAACAGCCAGCCCTATTCCGACCCAGTGCCGATGGAGATCACTCCAGAGGACGATATTTTGGTTTCGATGTATTTCCGCAGGAAGACGGCGTTTCGTTCCGTCTGCGTTACCTCCGCCGCTCTCAGCTGGCAGAGCACGCACCTCACAGGGAATTTTCACGAAACGGACGCACTGGGCTACACGTTCAAATCCCAGCTTGCACCCACGCTGGCTTCCGCCCCCTACCCTAACCAGTTTGCCGCGGGCATCTGCGAGGTGGCCGTGCTGACGGATGACGATGTACGGCTGATTGCGATGTTCGGTGATTCCATCACGCATATGTCGTATTTCAGTGATTCTCTGCTGACAGAGCTGTACCGGCGTTTTCCGGGGAAATGCTCCGTCATCAACGGAGGCATTTCCGGTAACCGGATTCAGAAATCGCACCCATGCCCGCAGGGATTCCCCGGCGAGGGACACCAGTTCGGCATCGCGGGCAAGAATCGCTTTCTGCGCGATTTGTATGACGGAGCCTCCCCCGATGTGGTGCTGATTTTGGAGGGGGTTAACGACTGTACCCACAGCATCGTATTCGGCGAGCCAGAAATTCCCACGGCACAGGATATCTACGAGGCACTGGCCGAGGTAATTGGACAAGCGCACGGGCAGGGCAGCAAGGTGTGGGTGTGCACCATCCCTCCCTTCGGTGGGTTTGGCGAGTTCTGGCGGCCGCAGGCGGAGGTGCTTCGTTGCCGGTACAATGAGTTGATCCGGTCCGACAGCCTTGCGGAAGGCATTGTGGATTTGGACGCCGTGCTGCGCGACGCAGATGACTCGCACCGGATGCAGGCCGGCATGCATCTGGGCGACGGTGTACACCCGAACTGGCACGGCGGAGTCAAGATGGCGCGGGTCGTTTTGGAAAAGTTGTTCCCTTTGGATGGTCCAGGCATATAATATTGCGTGCGTATCCTATTTGGAAAAATTGCTTTGCATCCCGCTTCTGCGTTGACACCTTGAGCCAGACACGCCCTTTTCCAATCTCTCCGCTACCGCGAATCGGCCGTGCTGTACACAAAATTTGCGACACTCGATTTTTGCATTGGGATATCGTTGTGATTCACCCGCCCTTTGGTCGAAACACGGTAAGAGATTCCCGCGCGGCGCATCGAACAGCAACTTCAACATCTCCCTTGTGCCTTGGGCGAGGATGACCGAAAAATGCTGCTTGCGCGGGCTCTGCACCTGTTTATGCCCGGAAAACCACAGGTGTGGTATCTGGATTTGTTCGCAGGGAAAAACGATTACGAAGCCGTGGCACGCTGCGGCCCCGGCGGGCACAAAGAGATCAACCGAACCAATCTGACCATGGAGCAAATAGAGGATGGTCTGCAGCGCCCCGTGGTTCAGCGTCAGCTTGAACTGCTGAAATGGCGCAATCAATTCCCTGCGTTTGGGTTTGACACCCAAATGGAGTTCCTCATCCCTTCACCTGATCTTCTCCAAATCATCTGGCCGCATAACGAATATACCGCTTGCCTTGAGGCCAATCTGCGTACAAGCGCCTTCTCTGTTACAGGAAAAGACCCTTCCGGGACAGAATGTTTTGCGATGCGTCAATAAACTAAATAGGAATCAAGTCCTAAACAGTCTGATAAGATTGAAAGAGACTTGACTCCCATTTTTGCCAACATGGTGCGACGAGTAAACTGTACCTTATCTTTTGCAACAGCCCCTTCCGTAAAATTCAGGAAGCAGAATGAACTTTCTGAAAACAAAATCGCCCCGGCGAGATTGGCGAGAGTTTTCTTCTGCGCATGCTTAGAAACCCGCCCCAAACGGCGAATTTGGGGTAGGTTCGGAAAGACTGGAAATGGACGGAAGAACAGGTGGCCGAAATCATATTCAATATGATTTGGTTTGTGACATAATGTGTCATAAACCAAAATCCATGCAAACCCTATAGAGGGGAAACCATAACAAAAAGACCGCTATGCGAAAACACAGCGGTCTTTTTGTGGTGCGCCCGCCTGGATTCGAACCAGCGGCCTTCCGGGTCGGAAGAACTGTGACAGACAGATTTAAATGGCGTAACCATGCTGTTTTTAGTGAGGTGTACAAATTGTAAAAACAGGTAAAAAGCCCGCGGAACCTGATATCAGAAGGCTCCGCGAGTTTTTTGTGTATTGGTAGTCGAATAGTAGTCAGCCAGTTTTCAATTTGGACTTCTCATTCGTTTGTTAGATGTACAATTTTTCTTAATAGGAGAGCAATCATATAAAATTGAAAGAGATTTTAGGACTTGTCTGATCAAACAATGCGACGAGTTCTTCATCGTGGCCTTCTTTGCAGATACACTCGCGGTCAATGATCATGGTATGATGGTGCACGGCGCTCATAGGCTCCCATTTGGGAAGATATTTGTTGTTCGGATCGCCGTATTTGGTGAAATTCAGCACCAACGTACTGAAAATATTGGCCAGTTTCTGTCCGTAAACCGGTTCATTCAGAACAAAAACCTTGTCTTCGTTCATGAAAATATAGCAGACCTCGCCACCGTGCCAAAGCGGGATCCATCCGTTTTCCGGGGCGCAGTAAGCAGCCAGAAATACATAGGTATTATCTTTGTTGTTTTTTGCGTGTTCCAGAGCAGTTGCGGCGGTGGGAATGCGCACCATGGAATCCATGTAGGCAAGATCCAGAATGTCATGTGTGGGGTAGGCTTTGCGGAACAGATCAATCAGGTGATCCGCCTGTGAGCCGAACCGCTCCCGCAGGAAGCGGAGCTTTTCCTCCTCTGTCATGGCCATCTTTTCATCAGTATCCAGAGGAACATTGGCGAATTCGCCCAGCGTAGAACCGTAAATGATGGGTTTGTCAGCAGAGCCGGGCGCAAAGCCGACCGTTCCGGGGAAACCGGGGAAGTAGTCATTGGGGACAGGGCTCCAGTTACAGTTTACGCCAGCTTCACGCAATTTGGGCGCGGCCTTTCGATATGCTGCCACCAGTTCTTCATACGGAACTTCATAAATCTTTTCGATGGTTTCACGTGTAATGCCCAGTTCTTCCAGAATGCTTTTGGCGATTTGGCGGCTATCGTGGTCGCTCATCTCGAGGGACCCTTTTAGCGCGCCGCTCAGCACGATACCGCGCTGGAAATAAGGGGCGGCTTCTTCAAGCTGATACATGCACTGTACTTTTCCGCCGCCGCCGGAGTGCCCGCAGAGCGTTACGTTCTCCGGGTCGCCGCCAAAGGCGGCGATGTTTTCGTGAATCCACTTCAAAGCGGCCACCAAATCGGCGATGCCGACATTCACGGAGTTGGAAAATTCTTCGCCGTAATCGGCCAGATTCAGGTGCCCCAGAATGTTTAGGCGATGATTGATGGAAACAAAGATCACATCTCCGTAATGTGCCAGATTGAAGCCGTCAAAAGAATACTCTTCCAATGCGTTTCCGGCAAAGTAACCGCCGCCGTGCATCCAAACAAAAACGGGCTTTTTTTCGCCGTTTAGGGTTTTGGGGGCCCAAATATTGAGGTTCTGACAGTCCTCGCCTTGCTTTTGCAGCATATGCAGGCCGCGATAATACGGCGGCGGATTCGGCGGCATCATCTGAGGCGTAATAGGGCCGTAAGTATAGGCGTTTTTGATCCCCGTCCACGCCTGCGGTTCCTCAGGCATATGAAAGCGTTTGGCGCGTGCATAGGGAATGCCCATGAAAATATTGACGTCGCCGTAGGTTACGCCGCGCAGCTGGCCGAATTTTGTCTGGACAACCGGTTTTTGAATTTCAAAAGTATATTGATTCATATTAGTGTCCCTCGCATTCATAATGCAGTTTGTGCGTGTTGTTTATTGATGCATCGTAAAGCAATTGGCCCCGGACGGATCTTTTCCGACGATGGAGAAGGCGCCGGTGCGCAAATCGGCTTCAAGGCAGGCAGCATGGTCAAGATGACGCCAGATGATTTGTATCGTGCCGGGAGCGGGGCAGAGAAACTCCATTTGGGCGTCAAACCCAAAAGCGGGAAACTGATTGCGCCATTTCAGCAGTTCAAGCTGACGCTGAACCACGGGCCGCTGCAGACCATCCTCGATTTGAGCCATGGTCAGATTGGTTCGGTTGATCTCCTTATGGCCGCCCGCACCGGCACGGGCGACGGCCTCGTGATCGTTTTTGCCGGCGAACAGATCCAAATACCATACTTGCGGCTTCCCGGGCATAAACAGGTGCAGTGCGCGTGCAAGAAGCATTTTTCGGTCGTCTTCGCCCAAAGCGCTGTAATAGGTGGCGTTCACCTGATAGTAGATGTTTTTGGCGCCGTGCAGGTCTTTGACAAATCCACCTCTGGAGACGACGGTATCAATCAGATTTTGGATGCGTTCGTCAGGAACAAGCCCTTTCAGATCCAGCAGAGGAATGCCGTCATGACAGCCCAGCATGGTTACCGAACGAATGCCGTCGCATTTTTGTTCTTGGGCCCAAATCTGCAGAAAATGTCCGTCTGCGTTTTCCAACGCATCAATGATAAGGCCCGGAAGGAAGAAGTCATACGTCATATACCCCTTTTGGGCGATTTGCGCGTATACTTTTTCGCCGTAGCTGGCATGAATTTCGGGAAGAAGCGTCAGGCCGTACCGGTTGGCGAGTTCCTGCACTTTCTCAAGAAGATCCCATGTGCCGGGAACATTCATAAAGTTGTGGGCACCCGGTTCTTTGGGCGCATAGGCGAAGGCGTCTAGGCGGACAATCCGGGCACCGTATTCGCTCAGGCGGCGCAGGGTGTCGTCATAAAATTCCCAGACAAGAGGGCTTTGGATATTCAGATCCATTTGTCCCAGATAACGGCGCCGGCTTTCCAGCAGCTGTACAACAGGCTGCTTCCATTGCTGCAGCGCACCAAACGCAATGTCGTCCGGAATGACCCCGGAAGCCAGTGCCGGATTCACCAGTTTGCATACGGCATCAGCAATACCGTACTGCATGCCGAGAGAATGCATCAATTCCTGAGGCTCCAGAACGGGGTAACGAACTTCCTGATAAAAAGTATTCCAATAGGGAACGTCGCGTCTGTCGGGAAAACGCACCATCAAGATGGGCAAGCCCGGCTTACGAAAGAACATTTTTTGGATGAGCGCATCATCAGGTTGAATGTATCCGGAAGGCGTCATTGTTCCGTGGCCTTCCCAGAATTTGTTCCAGTTGATAAAGAAATCCTTGTAGGGAGAGTTTTCGCCATTTTGAATGATGTCTTGAAACTGCGGGCTTAAAACAGAGGCGTGGTTCAAAATGAAATCCAGTTTTAGGTCGATCCCCTGTTCCCGCAGGGCGTCAAGATCCTCGGGAGCAGCCAGCAGCTGGTTGAGAGAGTAATCAATCACGGAAAAGCCGCGATCGAGATCGGTGTGAAACAAGCTGGGGAGAATATAAAAGGATGTGAAAGCGCCGCGCAATTCAGGACGGGCCAGCAAAGCGGCAATGTCAGCCAGAGTGCCGCCCATGCTGTCCGGGTAAGCGTTCAGCATAGCGCCGCTGTCAGCAGTGATCGGAGATTTCATAACATCCTCCTTTAACTCTGCGCCATTAAGGCACGATACTGCGCATAACTCAAAAGTTTGCCGCTTTTGGCAATAATAAAGGCGGCTTTGTGCGCCTGCTGCTCCAGCAGCCGCTGCTCAATTTCCAGCACCATTGTGGTGAATGCGCTGTCTGTCTTGCCGTCTCGGTTGCGCAGTTTTCGATAGGCGGCAGTTTCCTGCGGGGTGCTGTTGAGCAGGATGGGGATATCCACGCCCGCATAATAATCGCTGTTGCCGTGCGTCCATTCGATTATAAGTACGCGCACAGCGGAGAAATCCACATTCTCATAATACAATTCGGTGTCTGAGCGGCCCATGCGCTTGAGCCAAATTGTATCGGCTCCGTTTTTAAACTGGCGCACAATTTCTGTTAGCTGCGCAAAATCCTGTTCAGCAGGATGCCCCAGATAACCGGCCAATGCGGCGCGTCCGGCTTTCTGATAGAGGGCAAGCCACGGATATTCTTTTACTTTGGCGGGGGCGGCGTCCTCCTCGCTGCACCAAAGCTCCCGCAGAATTGCTGCGGCGTCGGCACAGTAGACCCCGCTGGTGATCAATCCCCGGATGCCACCTTCACGGAAGATGCGCAGGCGTTCGGCGTCGTTGTACATCGGGACGCGGTGCGGGTAGTTGTCCCCGCTGAGGGTGTAACTCCCAAGCCCGGCTTGTGTGAAGTAGTAAGATAGCAGAGAGGCGGTCTCGCTTTTGCCGACACCGCTGCCGCCGCAAACCGTCACAACACAGCGCCCGAAAGGATTTTGCTGCAGCACGGCTTCGGCTTTTTCAAGCAATGCAGGAAAAACACGGTTGGCTTTGGCAATGTGGTCGTCACCGATGTGAACTTTGTCGCCCGGCATATCTCCGTGTGGAATCTCGGACGGCAGGGGCGGGGCGGTCCATGTTTTGAAATCCGGCAACAGTGCAGCGTCTAATTTTTTCATGATAAATTCCTCCGGCATTCGGCAAATAGATAAGGGAGATAGTGATACAGGTACTGATAGACGGCTTCATAAGCGTGCACCTCGCCATTGGCCAACAGAAAATGCAGATTGCCGCAGGCGCAGTCTTCACTGAAATGAAACACATCTGTCAGCTGTTTCATTTCTTCAATTTGCGGAGTGAGAGATTGACTGGCGGCATCCTCTGTGCCGGTGGCGGCAAAAATGTGAAAATCCTCTGGGGCGAACGCGGAATTCCGGATCAGATCATGCAGGAATTGAGCGGTTTCTTTCGGCTTGGAACGACCGCCCAGCGGCTCAATTTCCCAGCAGTCGCCGCTGAGCGGGACAAAGCGTGAGAAATATTCCGGACAATGGGTCAGCACGGCCCATGTGGTGGCGCCGCCCATTGAGAATCCGCCGAAGGCCCGGTGACCGCGCGCGGCCAGCAGGTCCTTTTCCGAAGTACTTTCGGCGTAGGTGTGATAGCGACCCTCTACGGCGGGCATCAACGCGCAGATGAGTTCCTGCAGAAAGAAAAGCACATTCTGATATTCATAGTTGGCGTCCCGTTTTCCGGTGCGAGAGATGGTTTCTTTATAAAAAGAGGGAAAAACCACGATCATCGGTTCGGCTTCGCGGGTGCTGAAAGTGTGCTCCAGCATGTTCTTGATCGGGCAGCAGTCCAGCCATGCATCCGGATTTCCGCCGCTGCCGTGCATCAAATAAAGGATGTTATAGCGTTTTGCAAGATCGGAAGCATCGTATCCGTAGGGCAGATAGACATTGGCGTATTTGTTCAGAATCTTGCCCGCCGGGGTTGTGACCGTATAGATAACGCGTTCAATGGTGCCGCGAAAATCGACATCATGATAGTGATATTGTTTCATAAGCTTTTACCTTTCCGCGAGGGCGCTGCAAACGCAAAAAACGGCAGTGTCTAGGATTTGAACCTGATTTGCAAGGGGCATGGGAACAAGCGGGACGCAGGCGTGTCCCGCGCCTACAGGCCCAACGCCTCATATGTGAGATCGCGGAGCGTGGGATGAATCTCGCTGTACGCCTCGATCATGCCCAGAATCTCGTGTGTATAGAATATGCCGATATGGTTTATAGGATCGACAAGACAGTAGGCGCCGGCGGCGCCGTCCCATCCGAATTCTCCAAGGGGACTGCGAGAGGCCGAGGCGTCGATCAGCGTGCGTACCCCCAGACCGTAACCGTAACCAACCTTTCCGCTCGAGCGGGTGAAATCCGCGAGTTCTGTCTCATTCAGCCAGTTGCAGCTCATGGCGGCAATCGATTCCGGCTTGAGGATGCGCTGCCCCGTGCGACCGATTCCGCCGTTTGCGAGCGCTTCGATAATTTTGCTGTATTCGTCGACGGTGGTGCAGATTCCTGCCCCGCCGCTTTCGTAATTCTTGGTAAAGCGGAAGCGCATCTCACGATTGGGAAGCACTTCGCCCGTGTTCCAATTTTTTGCGTATTGGGCGGACACCCGGTGCGCCTCATCCGGGGGGACCTGATAGAACATTTCAGCGATGCCCAAAGGTTCAAATACATGTTTGCGCATGCACATGCTGAAGGTCATACCGGTGACGACCTCGACTACGGCTGCCAGCACATCGTGTCCCAGCGCGTAGGAATAACGTGTGCCCGGCTCGCATAGGAGCGGCATTTCCGCCATGGCACCAACAAGCGCGCGTGTGTCGGCTTCGCCGTTGGTTTGCTCCACAAGACGCCGGATCGGCGCAGCTCCCGTGTCATAGCTCATGCCGGCGGTCATGGACATCAGGTCGTGAATCAGCATTTTGTTTTTCGCCGGAACAAGCGTCGAGTCCTGCGTCGGCCATGTGATGGGAAAACGTCCGATGGGGAAATCTACCGCACACTGCATCTGGGCAAATTCCGGCAGATATTTGTCGAGCGGGTCGTCAAGGCCAATGCGTTCTTGTTCGACAAGCTGCATAACGCCAACCATAGTGATGACTTTGCTGGCGGAATAAATGTCGTACAAATCCCGGTCGGATACCGGCACAACGCCGTCGTAGTCGCTGTGGCCGATCATGCGGCGATAGACTGTGTCGTGCTCTTTTGTGATTTTAATATCCAACCCGTGTATGCCATAGCGCTGTTCCAGCGTATTCAGGTACGCCGTCAGCTTGGAAAAATCCATTGTGATCGCTCCTTTCCGCTTTTGGAAAAATGATGGAAAAAGCTATGCCGGCTGGCAAAAGTGCTCGATGTATGATTCTCCCCGGCGTTCCGTGATGCAAAAGCTTTTGTCGGCAAGATCGGCACACAGTGTAATGGAACAGGCACTGTGTGTCCAAGTGATCGTCAGCTTGCTGTTGTCACCGCCTGTCTTAACGCAGATGTCTCCGTTGAAGGCGGGGCAGGTGTTACGCAGTCGCATCAGGGCCTGCAGCCGGCGCACGATCGGTCTTTGCACAGATGCGGCAATCTCCTGCTCTGTAAACGGATGCCGGTTGACGGCGCGGGGATCGGGATTGGTGCGCAGTTCCTCCACATCGTTCTCGCCTGCCAGCACTCCGACATAATACACCTGCGGGATGCCCGGAGAAAAAAACTGAATGGCGCGCGCCAGCAAATAGGCGCGGTCATCGCAGCCCAGAGCGGAGTAATAGGTCGTTATCATTTGATATCGCTGCACCGGTTTGCCCGGGACGCGTACGACGGAGGGGAACGGCAGATAGGGTCGAATGTCGGCGGTGAGCGCATCGACAATTTCCTGCGTTGCGTCGATCTCGTCGCCGGTCAATAATCCCTCTGCGTCTACAAGGCCGATGCCGTCGTGGGTGTCGAGCGTGGTGAATTGCTTTCGGGGACAGATATTCAGCCAATGGATCAAACAATCGGCTCTGCCGAAATGCAAGCCATGGAGCAGGAGCATCGGAAGTGCAAAATCATAGACCCAATGTCCCCGCTCTGCCATTTTCATTTGAATCGTATATTTTTCGTGAATTTCCGGGAGCATTTCCGCCCCTACTTTGCGCAGGGGCTCCATACCGATTTCAAGGATGTTCCAGATATCCGGTTCAACAAAAAAGCAGGATGTTCCGGGCCGCTTAGAGGCGTAAGCGAAGGCATCAAACCGCACAAGGGGCACATGGCTTGCCAACAGGCCAAGATTGTTTTGATAGTATTTCTGCGTCGATGCGGCATACGGATTGATGTCGATCTGTTCTTCGAAGAAGGTGTTCCAAAGGCGCACTGTCTTGCCGTCGTCCCGGACGAATGTCCGATACGGGCCGCCTGCTTTTCGGCGATAAAGAGTGTTCAGTTCCTCCTCGGACGGTTCTCCGCCCGGCCAAAATGTATCCCAGTGAATGAACATCTCACGAAAGGGCGAGGCGTCGCCGCGGTGCATATAGTCCCGGAATTCCTCGCTGCGGATCGAGATGTGGTTCAGCATAAAATCAGCCATAAGGTAATATTGCTGGCCAAGCCGATCCACGTCATCCCACGTGCCGAAGCGCGGGTCTACAATGTCATACCGGATTACGGCAAAGCCTTGGTCGCCGGACGAGGGAAAAAACGGCAGGATGTGGATGCCGCCGAACGCGCCGGGAAAATACTGTGCCAACACGCGTTCCAACTGCGCAAGGCTGCCGCCCAGCGTGTTGGCATACGTGATCAGCATGATTTTATTTTCGATTTTTTTCATAAGATGCAACCTCCGGCGGGCATCTGACAATCAACAAAAAGAGAAAATACAGACCGCTGCTCAAAGCTTGGCAGGTCGGCCGATTCGGATGGTGGCCGACGCACCTTTTTCGGAGAGTTTTTTCCAGAAGTAGGCGTATTTTTCCTGCTGCTGTTCGGTGAGCATATGGGTGTTGTTGCCCAGCTCGCACACGTCGAAAGCAGAGGTATAAGGATCCCACTGGGGACGTCCTTCGCCGTTGGGATCTCCGCTTGCGGCAAACTGATACCAATAGCCCTGAATTAGTTCCATGAAATCGTAGTCCGCGCCGACCCAGTGGTATAGGAAGAACGGATTGCGCTCTCCCGTATCAACGCGGCCAAACAGGTATGGCATTTCGGCGCAGTGCGGAGAGCCGTCCCGATGGCCGCGCTCGGTTTCGTTCTCTTTTGTCATCAGCCAGACATATGCGCGGCGCCCGGTGCGGTGGCATGCGTCTGCAAGCTTTACGGAGCTCATCAGGATGAGGTCAGATGCAATAGTAGACGCCATTTTCGCGGCTTCCTGTGGCGTAGAGGCAGGGAACCAACGTTTCATATTGTCTATATTGTCGGGGAAGGATTCCTCCAAATAGTGCGCATATTCCTCGAGTGGCATTCCCTCCGGCCCTGCGACGGGGAATTCCTGGGCGCAGCTGCCGATCATGACGTCAAAATCATTGAATCGTCCGGCATCGATACAGTCCGTGTAGGGCTCCGGAAGGAACGTCCCGTCGATGCAGAAGGAAAAGCCTTTGTCGAGAGCGCCTTTGGTGATTTCCTGATATGCGTCAAACAGCTCCCACGCATCCCGCTTGCGCAGTTCATCGATGGACTGACAGCCGACGCGCTCCATGAATTCCACACCGCGCTGTTCCATTGCCGCAAGCGGCTGCGGCTGCATAAAGCCCCAGTAGATCGGTCCGCTCTCAATGGAGACGCGCTGAATCAGCCCTTTCATGAGCGGCGAGGCGTGCAGTGCGCCTGTGGCCGCCGCACCGCCGGACTGACCGGCAACGGTGATACGATTCGGGTCTCCGCCGAAGGCGGCAATGTTGTTTTTGACCCACTCGCACGCCTTGCGCATATCGAACAACGCATAGTTGCCGGAGCTTCCGTCGCCCTCTTTGGTCAGTTCGGGATGTGCAAAGAACCCAAAAAAGCCAAGGCGATAGTTGATCGTCACGACGATGACATCGCGTCGCTTGGCAAATCCCTCTCCATCACATACGCACTCCACGCCTGAACCGGCTACCATGCCACCGCCGTGAATCCAGAGAAAGACGGGCAGTTTTGCGTCTGACGTTTTGGCAGGGCTCCAAATGTTCAAATACAGGCAATCCTCCTCGTACTGGGAAGGCATCATCATTTGAGGCACACCGTGGACGTTTGCGGGGAGCTGAGGATTCTCTTGAACGACCTGGATTGCGGCGGCGCTGTACTGCACCGCTTTGCGCACACCGCGCCAGCGCCCTGAGTCGACAGGACGGCGAAAGCGCAGTGCGCCTACCGGCGGCGCGGCATAGGGAACCCCTTTGAATATTTTCAGTTCTCCCTCCGTGTACCCCTGAAGCCAGCCCTCACGGACAAGAACCTTCGCGTTTTCAAAATCGGACATTACAGACAGCTCCTTTCATAGCGATGAAGAATTTGGTTACGTCCCCCATTAAATCATGAAAAAATGGGGGAGTAAAGCATGTGCGGAAAGGTTGGCGCTGCGGGAAAAGAAAATAGCGTTTTTTTGAAAGAACGGCTGTCCGGTGTGTGTGCTATGATATAATAAACATAGGAGTGATAATATGAGACTAAACAGACAAGCGGACCTCCAGCAAGGCGAAACCGAGCTGCGCAGAAGCAAGCTGCAGAAAAACTCCATTGTATTTAAAATCAGCATGGTTATTACAGTGCTTTTCGCGACAGTGATTTGTCTTTTAGTCGGATACAATATCTACTCTTTTTCTGCAGCGTCACGCGGCGTATGGGAACAGCAGCAGCGAGTGCTGAACATCTACACGCAGAAGATGGGCACACTGCTCGGCGATGCAACCACGATGCTGGACGAGCTTGCACTGGATAATTTGGGGCGCACCAGCACGATGCCGAACACGACAGCGTTTCAGCGGTATATCTCCTCCATTGATTTGGCAGGAGTGCTCTCTACGCGCGTGGACCGAAATCCGCGTTTGACGTGCCTGTATTTTCTGTATCCGGAGATTGATGTGCTGCTGATGCGTTATAGCGTCACCCTTGACTGGACGCAAAAATTTCAGCTCGATGATTATCTGCGCGCCGAGCATGCATGGAACAATGATGCACTGTCCGGCGTGTGGCATGTGCGGGAACTGGGCGGCTCATTTTTCTTGCAGCAGAATTATCGCATCGGCGAGGCCGACATGGGCGTACTGATTAAAGCGCAGGAGCTTTTGATGAGCGAGGATAGCGAGAGAAGTTGGAAATCCGTGTATTTTTTGACGGACATGGACGGCCGGATCGTTGCGACAGAAAACGCAGAACTGTTTCCCGTAGGAGAATCGGTATCAAACGATGAGGCGTATCACTTGGAAGAAAATATGGTGCTGTTCACCGATGCGCTGCCGGAGGGTGGCCTGCGCCTTTCGTGCGCCGTGCCGGGCAGCGAGGTCTATGCCGGCTTCGGACGCACGCAATTCTATTTCCTCACCATCGGCACGCTGTTTGTGTTCGCAATGGTGTGTATCAGCCGTTACCTGAGCCGGAATATTGTCGACCCGCTCAAGGAGCTTTCACGCGCGACGCAGGAGCTTGAAAGGGGGAATATCGACTACCGCATTCAGACGGATCGCGCGTATGCCTTTGAATTTTCCGACCTGTTTTCTCTCTTTAACCATATGACACAGGAGATTAGCGCCCTGAAAATACAGAATTACGAGGAGGCACTGGAGCGAAAGAATGCCGAAGTCAAATATTTACAGCTGCAGCTCCATCCGCATTTTTACCTGAATGCGATTACCACGATTTCCAGCCTTTCCATGCGCGGAGAGAATGAACAGATCCAGAGCTTCATTCGGGCGCTGAGCACATACCTGCGGTATTTGTTTACGGACAACCAAAACGCTACGACGGTGGAGTCTGAGATTCGGCATGCGGAGGACTATATTCGTTTGCAGCAGATTTCACATGCGGATACGATTTTTTACTATACTTCCGTAGATCCGCGGGCGGCGCAGGTGCCGCTGCAAAAGCTGCTTGTGCAGACATTTGTGGAGAATATTTTCAAACACGCGTTTGACGGCGAGGCGTCCATCTCGATATTCATTCGGGCAAGTATCGTGGAGGAGGACGGCGAGTCGTATGCACAAATTACGGTGGAGGACACCGGGTATGGCTTTCCGCAGGAACTGCTCGATAAAATGCCGATGCCGGACGAGAAAAAACACGTCGGTATTTACAACATCTGTCAGACGATGAAATTCACCTACGGCCGTACCGATCTGATTCGGCTGAGCAACAATAAGCAGGGAGGCGCGTGCGTTGAGATACACGTGCCGCTCGATGCAGAAGGAGAGTGGACAAATGAAGCTTCTGATCGTGGATGATGACATTCCCACCACACAAGCGGTGCGCAATTGCGTATTGGCCATGAGCGAGCTGACGTTTGATGTGGTTGAGACGGCGTACAACGTTGTGACGGCAAAGGAGATGATACAGGAGGAACAGTACGATATCGTCATCTGCGATATCGAGATGCCGCGCTATAGCGGGATGGATCTGCTGGAATGGGTGCGTGAGCAGGGGGGAACGGAGGAATTCATCTTCCTCACATGTCACGAGAGCTTTCACTACGCGGCGCAGGCCATCCGCTATAAAGCCGAGGCATATATCATCAAGCCGGTGGATTATGAAACGCTGAAGGACACTCTCATCCAGACGGTGAAGAAGCTGATTCAGCAATCGGAACAGACGCGGCGGAGCGTGTACGGAACGCTGTGGCTTGAACACAGCGAGCGGATAGAGAACACGCTGTGGCGGGAGATTTTATTTGCAGACACGGTAATAGGCCTAAAAATAGACAAACCGCGCGAGGAGCACATCAAAGCCAACATCCGCTTTGATATCGAATACCAGCTTGTACTCTGCGTCGTATTAAATACGAATTTCACGCAAAATCAATGGGATGCCCCCACATTCCGTTGCGCTGCGGGAAATGTCGTCGGTGAGATCCTGTTTGGCACACCGAGCCTCGCGCGCGTATTTGATTATAGCCGCAATGGGCGTGTCTATGTCGCTGCTATCGTGGACGCGGCACAAGAGAATTCCGCGCGTTGTGAGCGGCTTGTGCAGGTGTGCAGGGAGACGTTGCGCTGCAAGATGACAGTTTATCTGGGCAGGCCTTGTTCCATCGCGCAGCTCTGGGAGCGCAGGCTGTTCTGGGAGCAGATGGATCTGGATAACGTCACGCGGACGATGTCTGTCGTACAGAGCGAGGCGCAGATTCTCCCACAGGAAGAAAGCATCACGCTTGACACAGCCCAATTCGCCGAGACACTCCGGCAGGGCAGAGCCGTGGAGGCGGTAGACATGATACGCCACATATTGGATACGGCGGAGTACGGCGGCTTGATCTCCGCACAGGCGCTGCACAGTGTGCGACAGGATGTGATGCAGATTCTATTCGCGTATCTTATGCAGGAGCATATTCTTGCGCACGAGTTGTTCGAGGACAGGAATGCAAAGCAGCTTGAAGCAACCTGCAGCAATTCCGTATTCGATATGCTCAAGTGGGTGGACTATATCGTAAAAAGGGCTATCGACACGGTCGCACAGGCGCGCCAAGGTGAGTGTGTTGTAGAAAAGGTCAAGAGATATATTGAAGAAAATTGTTGTAAGGATGTCACGCGCGAGGAGGTAGGACGGTACGTGTTTCTCTCTCCGGGCTATGTTGCCCGCCTGTTCAAGCAGGAGACGGGGAGATCGCTGCGGGATTATGTGAACGAGTGTCGTATTACCCGTGCGAAACAAATGCTCGCGGCAGGAGGAAGAAATGTGAGCGAGATTGCCGCTTCGGTGGGCTTCGATAATTTCTCTTATTTTTCTACGCTGTTTAAGAAATACGTGGACTGCCCGCCCAGCGAATATATGCGCAAAAATGAATGAATAATTGTACCGGTGATCGCCTTAGACAATCATCGGTACTTTTTTAAGGATGAAAATGCCGCGAAATTGAAAGGAGAGTGCCGCATTTTAAAAGAAGCAGCGGACAGGATGTGTTACGATGAATACAACACATCCGGCGGAAAATCCGCTGAAAAAGGAGGATATTATGAAAATGATGAAACGTACGCTTTCGATTCTGCTGACGATTGTTGTGGGAATCGTCCTGCTGACGAGCTGCGGACAGAGTGGAAGCTCGCAGCCCGCAGTTTCCGCAGGTGGTGCTTCTGCCGGCGATACGCAGAGCGCATCTGACAAGGGCGAGCCGACGAAGGTAGTTTTTGCCATGCAGACGTTCAATGTCGTACCGCCCACAGAAACGATTCAGACTGTTGCGGACGAAGTGAATCGCTATATCCGAGAGACATATCCGGAGGTGAATATCGAACTCGAATGGGTGCTGTACGGCCCCGGAGACTACACCAAGAAAATCAACCTTATGATGCAGAGCGGCGACCAACTCGATATTTTTATCCCTTCCAACATAGCGACGTCGCTTTCCACAAACCAACTCGCTCCCATTACTGAGGCATTGGAGACATACGGCCAGGATCTGACGGCGATCATCAAAGAATATTGCGGTGACGATGTGTTCGAGACTGTGACGCAGAACGGCGAGATCATGGCCGTACCCGCCAACAAAAATATGGGCCTTGCTGCGGCACTGACGTATGACAGGGATATGCTGGCCGACGTGGGCTTCAAGGATGAGGATATCACCGATCTCGACAGTCTTGAGCCGATTTTTGAGAAGCTGCGCGAAAAGTATCCGGACGTGTATCCGTTTGTCTCTACAGATGTCGCGAACAAGAATCTGCCGTATTATTTTTACGCAAAAGAGCAGATCGACTCCATCGGCAATGATTTCGGCGTCGTGTTCGGCGATTCCGGAAAAGTCGTTAATCTGTTTGAGACCGAGGAATACCGCGCGCTGTGCGAACAGATGAAAATGTGGTACGACAAGGGCTTTATGCCGCAGGATATGGCCACCTCGACCATGCGAGGAACGGAATATATGAATGCCGGGCGCGGCTTTTGTACGTATGCGAGCTACGGCGTGCGCGAGGACTACACCGATTTTGGCAAAATGCAGTCCAACAGCACCGGACGCAACATCGGTGCGAAAAAGATCGGTGATCCATATCTCACCACGGATTTCGCTTCTGCGGTACTCGGCATCCCCAGTACGTCCAAGGCCGTGAATGAGGCCATTCAGTTCCTCAATATTGCCTATACGGATGAGTACGTGTACAACACGTTGCTCTGGGGACTTGAGGGCCGCGATTATGTGAAGGTGACAGAAGACACTGTCGATTATCCGGAAGGACTGACGGCGGACACCGTACCCTACTGTGCGTTCATGACAATGGGCGAATGGGGAACGGAAAGTTATATGTGGGGGCTTGAGGACGGCAAGACCGAGGAGGAGAAACAGGCGAATCGTGACTATGCGCTTACTGTTAATAAGACGATTCCCAAGTCCCCGTACTACGGCTTCCGTTTTGACGGCAGCGACGTGAAGAACGAAATTACCGCACTGACGAATGTGTTTGAGCAATATGCCTATCCGCTCATGTGCGGCAGCGTGGATGTGGACAGCACGCTTGAAGAGTTCAACAAGGCGCTGTACGATGCAGGCCTTCAGACCGTGATGGACGCCAAGCAGGAGCAATTGGACGCTTGGGTCGCTCAGAATAGCTAAATCGCTCAACAAACGATCCCACACGGAGGCCGTCAAGCGTCTCCGTGTGGGATTTTTAGAAAAAGCCTTTTATGTCTCTGAGGAAAGGAATGGGGATATTGGAACTGAACAAGAAAAAGCGATTTACAGATTTGAAAAAGAACCTGCCGCTGCTTGCGCTGACCATCCCGGGTATGCTCTATCTTCTTATCAACAATTACTTTCCGATGTTCGGCGTGTTTATTGCGTTCAAGGATCTGGACTATTCCAAAGGAATCTTTGGGAGCGACTGGTGTGGTCTGAAAAACTTTGAGTTTCTGTTTAGAACGTCGGAAGCCGGGAGAATGATCCGCAACACCATTTTATACAATCTTGTTTTTATCATCCTCGGTACGGTACTCGCCGTACTCGTGGCGCTGCTGATGAGCGAAATCACCCATATGACGATTTCGAAATTTTATCAAGGCAGCATGATCCTTCCAAACTTGATATCTATGGTCATCGTCTCCTACATCGTGTATGCGTTTCTCAGCCCGGAAACGGGTTTGCTGAATGCTGTCATCAAATCGTTCGGCGGTGAGCCGATCAGTTGGTACAGCAAAAAAGAGGCGTGGCCGTTCATCCTTGTAATCGTGCAGATGTGGAAAACAGTCGGCTACAATTCCATCGTTTACATCGCGGCGATCACAGGCATTGACCCAAGCCTGTATGAGGCGGCGCGTATTGACGGAGCAGGCAAATTCAAGCAAATTTTCCGTGTGACGCTTCCGCAATTAAAGCCGATGATTACGCTGATGATTCTCATGAGCTGCGGCCGCATCTTCTCCTCTGATTTCGGCCTGTTTTATCAGGTCCCGCAGAATTCGGGTGCGTTGTACAGTGTGACGCAGACAATCGACACATATGTATACCGAGGCCTAATGCAGCTTGGCGACGTGGGAATGTCCAGTGCTGCCGGCCTGTTCCAATCGGTCGTAGGTTTCCTGTTTGTTTTTGGTGCAAACGCAATCGTGCGCGCGACAAACAAGGAAAACGCCCTGTTCTGAGAGGAGGAAATGTTTATGAAAAACGCAAAGCTTCTGACAAAGGGCGAAATCGCCTTTCGAAGGCTCTCCGTTGTTGTGCTGGGGTTCACGTCGCTCATCGCCATTCTGCCGTTTATTCTGATTTTTATGGCTTCCATTACTGAGGAAAAATCGCTGACGCAATACGGCTACAGCTTTTTTCCAAAACAATTCAGTTTAGACGCCTATAAATATCTTGTGAATCAAATCTCCACGGTAGGGCGTGCGTATCTCACGTCCATAGGGCTCACAGTAGTGGGTACAGTGGGCAATATGCTGCTAACGACAATGTTCGCCTATCCTCTGTCAAGAGAGGATTTCAAGTACCGTGGGATATTCGCATTCATCCTGTTTTTCACCATGCTCTTCAACGGTGGTATCGTGCCTTCCTATATGGTCTGGACACGGCTGTTGCATATCAAGGACACGTATTTCGCCTTGCTGCTGCCGAATCTGCTTATGGGCGCGTTCAATGTGCTTTTGGTGCGCAATTATTATAAATCCAATATTCCGGCTTCTATTGTCGAATCGGCGCAGCTTGACGGCGCGGGCGAGCTGACGATCTTCTGGAAGATCATGCTGCCGCTCTCCGTGCCGGTCAACGTCACTGTCGGCCTCTTCGCCGGTCTCGCGTATTGGAACGATTGGACGAACGCGCTGTACTACATCGATAATACGAAATACTACGGCATTCAAAACATGCTCATGCGCATCATGGAAAATATTACGTTTCTTACGTCCGGGCAGGCCAGCCGCGTTGTGGATACGAGCGCGATTACCGTGCCAAGCGTCGGAATGCGCATGGCGCTTGCAGTCATTGGTATCCTGCCCATCCTCGTGCTGTATCCGTTCCTTCAAAAATATCTCATTAAAGGCATCGTTGTCGGTGCAGTAAAGGGGTGAACTACAGATGCGTGCAAATAAGATAGAGCAGATTATACGTGAGCACTATGCGGGTGTGAATCCATCCATGCCTACATGCGACGGGTTTGTCTGCGGAGACCCGGATACCGATGTTACGGGCGTTGTGACGACGTTTACCGTCACGGCTGATGTCCTTCGGGAGGCAGAGCGAAAAAATGCAAACATGATCATCACGCACGAGCCGACGTTTTTTATCGAATGCCAGGGCGCTTGGACGCAGACGGATGCCGTATTCAGCGAGCTGCGCCGGATGGTACGGGAAGGGCATTTTGTAATCTGGCGATGCCACGATATGATGCATGCGGCTGTGCCGGACGATATTTATGAGGGGTTTACAGATGCGATGGACTGGCGCGCGTACGCACAGCCTGCCCGTGAGAAAAGCGGCAATCTGGACCAGTTTGAGGAGGACTTCTTCGATTATTATGATATCCCTCAGACGACTCTGTCCAGATTGGCGGCAGAGGTGAAACAAAAGTTGGGCTTGCAGACGGTTCGATGCGCGGGAGATCCGTTGCGGCCGTGTACGCGTGTCGGCGTGCTCGTTGGCGGAGGCAGCCTCGGCTTCGGCCGGATGCCGGAGCTCCCCCTGCGGCTATTGCAGAAAAAATCAATTGACGTGCTCGTCTGCGGGGAGATCATGGAGCTTTTACTGGGCACGTATATGGCGGATGCCGCCGCACTTGGGGCGCCGGGCGGTATGATCGTACTTGGCCATGAGCGCAGCGAAGAATGGGGAATGCGCGCCATGCGCTCGTGGCTTGCAAAAGAGCTTTCGGTTCCCGTCACGTTTGTAGATGCAAAAGAGCCATTTTATTATCTGTGAGAAAGGAAGAGGACCATGGCGGTTTTTCATATTACAATGTTTTCAAATGCGCTGCACCGATTGACAGAGATGACGGCAATCGTACCGGTTGAAATCAATGAAGGCGCGTCGGCGGGACAATGTCCGCAGCCGGAAGGCCCTATGAAAACAGTGATGCTGCTGCACGGCTTTTCGGGAACGCACAGCGATTGGCTGTTCGGCTCGCGGATTCAGCAGCTGGCTATGAAATACCACATCGCGGTACTGTGTCCCACCGGAGAGAACGCTTTTTATGTGGACGACACGAAACGCGACGCACTGTATGAACGCTATCTGTGTGAGGTGCTGGCATTTGCGCGCAAGGTGTTCCCGCTCAGCGAAAAGGTGGAAGATACAATAATCGGTGGCCTGTCCATGGGCGGCTATGGAGCGCTGCGCAACGGGCTGAGACATCCGGAGTTGTTCGGCGGCATCATTGCACTTTCCTCCGCGCTCATCACAGACGCACTGGCACAGCAGCCGGAGCATCAGGGAAACATGATGGCGAGCGCCGATTATTACGAACACGTGTTTGGCAAACCGTCCGAGATCCTCGGCAGTGATCGCGACGTGAAATATCTTGCGCGGCAGGCGCAGTCCGGTGCATATGCCGTACCGGAGATCTTCATGGCGTGCGGCACAGAGGATTTCCTTCTTGCGGCCAACGACGATTTCAGTGCATATCTTGATTCCATCGGTGTGCGGCATACATATATCAAGAATCCCGGCATACACGATTGGGCGTTTTGGGATGCACACATAGAGATAGCACTGGAGCAGTTTTTCGGAGGCGCGCAATGAGAAAAGAATTTGAGCGTGTGACGCCGGAATCCGTCGGAATCCGCAGCAAGGCGATTATGGATTACATTGACGCCTTGGAGCGCAGCAATACGGAAATGCATGGCCTCATGATCATGCGCCATGGAAAAATCTGCGCCGAGGGCTGGTGGCAACCGTTTGCGCCCGGTCTGCGCCATGGCCTGCAATCCCATACAAAGACATATGCGGCCACAGCAGTGGGCATCGCTTATACCGAGGGCATTCTGCGCCTGGATGAACGGTTGATTGATATTTTTCCGGAAGAATCTCCCGCACAGCCCAGCGAGAACCTCAAAAAGCTTACAGTGTGTGATGTGCTGTGCATGGGATGCGGCATGGACACGATGCCGTGCCCGACAGAGCATTGGATCCGCGATTTTTTGCACACGCCGGTTGTTCATGAACCGGGGACGACCTATATGTATAATTCTGTGGGTTCGTCCATACTCGGCGCTATCGTGCGCAAAAAGACGGGCGAAGGACTGCACGAGTATTTGACAAAACGTCTGTTCCGGAAAATCGGCATCGACCCGGAGAATATCCGCTGGTATTATATGCCGGACGGCATGGAAACGGGCGGCGGCGGAATGCTTGCCACGACAGAGGACAATTTGCGCCTCATGAAACTGTATGCCGACGGCGGTGTCTGGGAGGGTGAACGAATTTTGGCAGAGGATTATGTCCGCCTTGCCACCACAAATCAGAATGATTCCGCAACGGAATCCATCAATAACCCCGAGGCAAGCGACAATTTTCTCGGGTACGGTTTCCAAATCTGGATGTGCAAACCAAAGGGCGTGTATCGTGCGGACGGTGCAATGGGGCAATTTACCATTGTATGCCCGGATCAGGATATGCTGATCGCGATCAACGAAACAGCGATCGGCGCGCATTGGGCACAGAGCACATTGGATATCACATGGGAATTCTTAAAGCAGATTCAGGATGAAACGCTGTGCGAAGATAGCGAAGCAGCGCGGCTTTCGGAGAGACTGCGGCGTCTGAATCTTCCCAATCCTGTCGTCCGTCAGCAAAGCTCGCTGGCCGCACAACTGAACGGCAGAGTGTTTACGGTGGAGAGCGGCGTATTGAGCGCCGAGGTCTATAACTTTATGTCGGGCAAAGATATTTGTCCGGTTGAAACGTTCTCATTCTTATTTAATTCATACGGTTGCGAATGGATCACGCAAAGCGCAGAAGAAAGCCGGAAGATTTTCGTCTCAACGATCGGAAGCCGGTTTGCGAACATCGTCGGCGGCCAACAGGACCAGACGCGCCTGCTCGTATGCGATGGTGCGTGGACAGAGGAATGTGTTTTTGAAATGAACCTGCGCTGGGTGGAGACGTGTTTTACAAAGCGGTTGACATTCCGCTTTGCGGACGGCAAAGTGTACATTGAGGACGTTGACAATAACGCGTTCCGCTCGGATGGACCGAGGTGTATTGTCGCACGGTGAATGCACTGGGCGCTTGGGCGACAAGAGAGGGGTTTTGATTTCTCGTGGCGGGAAAGTATATTGAGACAGATACAAGATTTTATAAGAGATTGCTTGTGATCGCTGTTCCTGTTATATTGCAGAGCCTTATCACAACGGGAGTGAACCTTGTAGACAATATTATGCTGGGACAGCTCACAGAGACGGCGCTCAGCGGTTCGACACAGGCCAACCAGTTTATCACGCTGTATACGTTTGTCACCATGGGAATCAGCATGGGGGCGTCGGTGTTGTCCTCCCGTTATTGGGGCGCGCGGGATCTTGTTTCTCTGAAAAAGGTCATCACCATTGCACTGCGGTTTTCACTTGCACTGGCACTGTGTTTTACTGCGGCGAATGTGTTCTTTCCGCAGTATATCATGAGCCTGTATTTCCAGCCGGACGCGGTTGGCGAGATCGCGGCGGGCGTTACCTATTTGCGGTGGTCAACGGGGTGTTTTGTCCTGATGGCGATATCGCTTGTGTTGACAAATATCCTGCGCAGCATGAGTTTGTCCGCGGTGCCGCTGCTCGCCTCCGCCTGTGCTTTCGGCATCAACATCGGTGCGAACTATGTGCTTATTTTCGGGAAATTGGGATTTCCGGCGATGGGCGTAGCCGGTGCGGCGCTGGGGACATTTCTTGCCCGTATTGTGGAGACAGGCGTAATCATGGTTTCTTTCTTCAGAAATCAGCGCCTTCGCTATCGGCTCAAGGATATTTTGCGCCCGTGCAAGGATCTCGTTATGGAATTTCTGCGTATCAGCGTGCCGGTTATGCTTTCCGATAGCCTGCTTGGGTTAGGGGATAACGTGCTTGCAATCATTATGGGGCAGATCGGTTCCGGATTTGTTTCGGCCAACTCCATAACGGTGCTTGTGCAGCGCGTCAGCACGATATTTATATCGGGGCTGTCTTTTTCGGGCTGTTTTCTCACAGGGCAAACACTCGGCGAGGGGCGGACGAAGGAAGCGTACAGACAAGGGTATACATATTTGTTTCTTGGCGCGGTCGTAGGTGTTGGCGCGGCATTGATCATTCAGGGAATCAGCGGAAGTATTATCGAGGTGTATAAAATCACCGATGAAACGAAAGAGATTGCCCGTCAGCTGATGAATGCGCTGTGCGTGATCGTTGTGTTCCGCTCGACAAATTCTATTTTGACAAAAGGCGTGCTGCGCGGCGGTGGAGACACACGCTTTCTGCTGATGGCGGATATGTCCACAATGTGGCTCGTTGCGGTTCCGCTTGGTATGCTCGGCGGACTTGTTCTGCGCCTGCCTGCATTCTGGACGTATCTATTCCTGTATTCCGATCAGATCATCAAGGCCGTATGGTGTGTGTCCCGTCTGCGCAGCGGGAAATGGATTAAAAAAATAGACGCTCATGCCGACTGTGCAGATTGAGTTTCGTAAAGAAAAGGCGTCGATCAAAGGAGGATCTATATGGGTAAACGGTTCGATACGCTGGTGTTCCCCGGAGGCAAAGGCAAGGCGTGCACCTTCAGTTACGATGACGGCGTTGTGCAGGACCGCCGGCTGGCCGAATTGCTGCGCAGGTATGGAATGAAATGTACATTCAATTTGAACTCTGCGCTGCTGGGACAGCACGCAGAAGGCGCTGCACCCGGTAAGCGGACGGTGGATATCTCCAAGGTGAGCCCGGAGGAGCTGGAGACGGTCTACGCCGGGCATGAGATCGCCGGGCATGGCCTGTTTCATTCTGCGCTGAACAGCGTCGGTACGCCGTTGGCTTCCTATGAAATTACAGAGGATAAGCGCAGGCTTGAAGCGCTCTCGGGAAAACCTCTGCGGATGTTTGCGTATCCGTTTGGTGTGTATGACAATGATGTGATTGAGATACTAAAGCAAGCTGGATATCAGGGTGCAAGGACGATTCGCTCCACGCATGCTTATTCCATCCCGGAAAACTTTTGGGAGTGGAACCCTACCTGCCACCACGGTGATCCGGAACTGATGACGCTGGCACAGAAATTTTTGGAGGGTCCGCCATTTTTGCCGTCACTGTTTTATGTGTGGGGACATGCGTATGAATTTGATGGCGATGACAACTGGTCAGTGATCGAGGAGTTGGCGGCGTTTCTGGCACGCCACAGCGATAAAATATGGTTTGCGACGAACGGTGAGTTCGTTGAATATGTGATGGCCTACAAGCGCCTCGAATACTCCGTGGACGGCTCTGTCATTTACAATCCAAGCGCCATTGATGTGACGATCCGCGCCGCGGTGGAACAGACAGAGCTCCTTGGAGCGGGTACATTCACAAAAGTAGCACCAACGGCGCTGTAAGAGTGGAGCCTTTAAATCAGGTGCCTGATGGTGTGGGCGCTAAGGGACGCGAAACATCCATTAAGCAGGCTGCAGCTATGTGAAAAACGCTGATGGGAACGCTCACAAAAGGATATGTCCTGTAAATCGTTTTGGAAAATTCACAGAGGTATAGAGGAATACGGGATTTCATTGATACAGCCTTATCGGTGTTCGACGATACAGGTGAATTCTGTGGTTGTTTTAAGATGAATAGGAAAGTCAAGGCCCACCGCGGTCAGCGGGATGATGTCCGGGGCGCTGGATGCATTGAAGCAGTGGCATCTGAAAATGCGGGGAGAGGTGGTTGGGGATGCGTTGCTGCTTGTCAATGAGAAGGGTTCAGAGCCGGCCCCACAACGCTCACACACTGGCCTAGGAGGCTCTACGACAGGAATGGATTCAGCAGAGAATTTCATGTACAAACACTGAGCCACTATGCGATTACGACGATGCTTGCAGAGAGGATAAGGGAGCAGATGGTCGCGGAGATCGCGGAGCATGCAAGCGCGGATTTTCTGGAAAGAACCTACCGACACCCGCAGATGGAGAGCAGGATGTTGGCGGCGGAACGGCTGTCAAACGCATTGTTTCCGTCACAGTATTGAATAAAACCAGCAGCGCCGGTGTGATATGCCAGCGCTGCTGCTTTTGTATTGGTAATGCCAAATGTTTTCGTTGGTATCGTAGAATAGCAGGTTTAGAGATAGACTTGCTAAACAAAAGTAAAGTGGAAATTTCAAATAGGAGAAAAAGACCACACGAAGCCAGACCACCGAACAATTCAAAAATACAAAGGCGGTTAACCAGCGAGGTGTTCAACACGGGTTGGATCTGTGCCAGTGTGTTTACTTTAACAGTTATAAAGGCATAGCAGATACGCAGGAACTTGTTGGCAGAGGCCATCATGTAGACCTTGTAAGAGCTTCCTTCAGAATGCTTTTTATCCATGAATTGGTACAACAGGCTCATTCAAAGGGACATTTTGTAGATAAATACCCATCACAAGGAACGAAGTCCAGCGCAAAGCTGCGTAATCGCCTACTGTACAGGTGCTTAATCGTATCATTTCGAGGCATAACGCTAATGCATTTGCACGCTTTGGTATGAATTTCAGCGACTTTCTCTTGGCTAAAATTGTACCCCTGCTTTTTGCACATCTCAAGTATTTACCGGAAAATGTTTTTGGAAATCGTTCCGAAATGCACGGGCGGTGCCAGAAACGATGCAACAAAGTCTCCCCATTTTGTCACTGTCATTGGTACGGGGCGGATCGCTGAATAAGTGGGTAACCTCCGGGAATACCGCATCCAACAAAGAGGGCAGATTGTTTTTTATCTTGGTACTGCTGATAGCAATTTTTCAAAAGCAACTGGGTATCCTCCGCTGGAACATATCTTGGCAACGTGCGGCAGTGGTGAAGACCAGAGTTGGCCAGTTTTACAGAGTCCTTCTTGTCTGTCTTGACCCGTCTTAAATTGTTGTTTCCGTAACTATGTACCAGTATTGCATTGACTGCGGAGATATGGAGTCCATCATCGTGAGGCAGCCTAGCTACTGGTGCATGGTAATTGCGCGTGGATTCCATAACCACACAAATTTCACCGTCCAGCTTTTTGAGCAGCTTTGCCAATCTGCTCAATTCACTAGCGGTGTGCTATGCTTCAAAGGGTGAGATTATCACCTCTTCAAAGGGACGCATGACGGCAATCATGCTCTTGCCTTTAGAAACATCAATACAAACGCAGTTCATACACGTTTCCTTTATGTGCAATGACTGTAATCGGGAATACATCTTCTCTCATTACAGCTTAGGCACGAGATGGAAAGAAAGCCGGACTGACCGCCCGACTTCCCTGTCCCAATTTACAAGGAGGGAGCTGCGGTGAACATGCTTGCAGCCGCCTTTTCCGTGTTGACGATGCTGGGGTCAAGGATAACGGGATAGGCACGTTCCAGTGCGGAAAGCCACGCCGCATCGGCAGACACGATGACGATCCGCTGGCCGTCCTTCTCTTACAGAGCAACAGAGACGGCGTAGCTCATCTGGCCCGCCGCATCCGTCATGTAGGGAGCGGAGAGATGAAACACGGGTTTGTCGCTGCCGGGCTGGAACAGGTACAGAACGCCGTCGATCATGCGCGCGTCCAGGCCGGGCGCGTCCAGAAGATAACGGAAGGTGCTATGCTCCGACGGCGCGTTGAGGATGATGTCTTCTTTCACCATCAATTCCTGTGCAGTATACTGCACATCAACGCCTGGGAATACTTCATTGTACCGCACGGCGTTTTCAAGAGAGGACGGATGTGTGAAATCACCTTCCAGCGGAACAAGGCGCATGGAAGCGCCGTCCAACGTTACACAGAGGCCGTCTCCCGGCGCGAACTCCACCGGCAGGGAAAGTGCCAGGTCGTTCGCGGCGTTTTCATAGGTCGGCACACCGTTTTTGTCCTCCACAACGAGTGTGTTGTTGATGGCATGTTCCTGCCCGTTTTCATCTACATATGTATTGGGAACCGGGCTGATGACTGTGACATATTCTTTGCGCGCGGCAGAACCGCGTGCGGCTCTGAAAAGGTTGGTGGACGGCGCGGAAAATACACGCGCGTACTCCGACACTTCCACCGGAGCGCCGTATTTTTCCGCATAGGGGTCATATTTCTCACGCAGTATCGGCGCACGAAGCTCCTGCGGCGGTTCTTCCGGTGTTTCCTCTGCCGAAGTTTCCACAGAACTGCTGCTGCCTTCTTCGGAATTCACTTCACTGGTGCTTGTAGAAATACCTGCGGATTCCGAGACAGAGGAAGACGCATCTGGCGTGGAGACGGATTCCAAGGCTGTGCTGCTGTCTCCGGACGACTGCACATTCGAACCGCTGGACGGCACACTGCTGTTTTCCGGTGTTTCGGCCGAAGCACTTTGCGAAGACGATGCCGCCTGCGAAGCGCTGGATGAAACAGGAGGTGCGGATTCCGCCGGAGTGCTGTCCGGCGTGGACGCTGATGCGCTGGCAGATTCGTCAGCCGTCTGCTGCTGCGCTTCATAGTCCACAGGCTCCGGCTACTCCAGCGGTGCTGAAACAGGGATGCGCAGTACAGGTGCTTCAGCAGCAAACGCCTGTACCGGCACGCTTGTGAAAAGCATGCTTAATACAAGAAGCACACTCATACTTCGCTATGACCACTGTGTACGATCCTCTTCTTCATGTCAGATCCTCCTCGTTGATATTTGACTGTATGCCGGGCCGTAAAACGGCTTTCTTCTTACATGCATATATATCAAACCACAATAGAGATTGCATCTGAATTGTATCGAAATGTGGATTTGGGGTAACAAAATCGAGTTTCGTATCAAATCAAGCGGCTTCTTTGACAAAGTATATATGGATATCAGGCAAACGAATTGGTTATATACTGAGAGTGAGCAGATGCCGATGAATATCACTGCAAAAATTCAACGCAGCCCGTACTGTTCTTTTAATCTTTTTCTTAAAGCATATACACTTTGTGTGCTGTTTTTCAATTGATATAGCGTAAAAAGCCGTTTCAGAGACGCGAAAATATGAGTTCAGGGCGTTTGGGAGATTGTTTTCCGCTATGCGGTTGATAGGAGCTACAAAAAAGGCATCTTGTTTTGCTCAAAAAATTTCCTTCTAAATAGCGTATCTGCCGAGAGGCAGTACAAAAAGGCCGAATTTCATTGCAAAGCCGACTATAAGGAGGAAACGAAATGTTAAAATCGAACGCTTTTACCAAAACACAGCAGCGAATGGTCAGTGCAATGTCAGTGCCATACACATTGTATGCCCCACTGCATCACCGGGTTGTACACACGGACAAGGCATTCGGCCATACCAGGAAAACAGGCAGAAAGTATGTACTTGTAGATGCAGTTTTTACTGTGATATTCTTTAAACGTAGTACAAGGAAGGGACACAAAATCCGTGACGGGCGTTTTAATCTTATCAACAGATGCTTTCAGAAAGGTGGTGATCTGTTGTGACTGCAAAGGAATACGTTGTCTGCCAACTGGAGGGTTATACACAGCTTCGCAATGATATTACTACTCTTGAATTCGAGTTGAAATCTCTGGCACCCTTCGATGAACTTCAGACAGATGACTTGATTGAAACCCTAACCTTTTCTCATCCTACTGAATCGCCTGTGCAGGAGAGTCGTATCTCTGATAAGACTGCAGCAATTGCCTTGTCTTATCACACGATTGGACTCGAGCAGACCAGAGATACCAGACTTCGCATCGCCTCACAACTAGAAGTCTATCAAATGCTGGCAAATCGGCTAGATACTTATCTTTGCGCACTGTATCCCGAGGATGCTGCTGTTTTGAAGAAACATTATTTTGACGGTCTTTCCTGGCAAGGTATTGCGGATGCGGAGCATCATTGTATCCGAACGGTCATCAAGCGTCGAAATCGAGGTATGAAGCGATTGACCGAACTGTATGACCGCCTTGCTCGACTTGGAGCTTTGCCCGGCGTTAACCCATCTATGTAAGATGTCCAAATTTGGACACCTTATAAAAAAGGGAGTAATTTTCGATGTCGGTGACATCTGAAAATTACTCCCTTTTTGGTGGGGCCTCTGGGGCTCGAACCCAGGCCCGGTCGGTTATGAGCTATCGCGTCTTTCGCACGCATAATTGACCAGGTTTTCCTATCATGAATCGCGATTCCTCTTAAATATAATTCTACTTGTCTCACATTACGGCACAATTGTGTCATGATGATTTTACTATTATATCTACATAAATATATTATATTTTTATACTTTAAGACAAGGTCACATCAGTAAACTTTGCTGCGTATGGCTTTTTATTTTGCAACAGATTACATGCGCAAGAGAAACTATTTTATGGAGGGATTATCAGTGAGCCACCCAATAAACCCCGTTCCAATTCACCTCAAGGTCGCACTGACACTCAAAGAAGCCGCCGAGTACAGCAATATTGGAATCAATAAAATTGACTATATGCTACGGCAACCCAATTGCCCGTTTGTTCTTTATGTAGGGACTAAAAAACTCGTCAAACGTAAGGAATTTGAAGCCTTTATCAGCAAAAAATTGATTCTTTAAATAGAACTATACTGCCATATAGCTTGTATTCTCTTGAGAAAAAGGCCCATTTATGATAAAATCAGTTTGTTGTATTGGCTCTTTTTCTCATGTCAGAAAAGGAGTTCAGCAAATGGGTAAAAATCTGAAAGGTAAAGAATGCGGAAATGGTATTTGTCAAAGAAAGGATGGTAGGTACTGCGCAAGGTTCGTAGATCGAAATGGTAAGCGCCGCTATCATTATTTTACATCGCTTCCAGAGGCTCGGAATTGGCTTGCAGATGCACAGTATGAGAATCGGCACGGAACTGTCCTTGCATCCTCTGATATGACGGTTGATGCATGGTATCAATACTGGTCCGAGACGATTATCGCAGGTTTGGCACCGAATACGCTCCGAAATTATCGTGATCGGTATATCCATAATATTCAGCCGGTAATAGGCAGTATGCTGCTGGCGGATGTGAAACAATTCCATTGCAAAATGGTGCTAAACAATATGGAAGATGCCTATGCGGGTTCCACAATTATGCAGGCGTATATCGCGATGGGGACCATGTTCAAATCAGCACTCATGAACGACTTGATTCCGAAGCATCCCATGAATGGTGTCAGATGCACAAAGCCGATTCGTGCTTCAGATGACATCCGTTTCCTCACAATTGAGGAGCAGAAAAAGTTCCTAGAGGTGGCAAAACGCTCCCACAATTATCTCCAGTACGCATTATTGCTGGAAACCGGCCTTCGTACTGGAGAAATGATCGGCTTGACTTGGGATGCCATTAATTGGGAAAAACGGACTTTGACCGTTGATAAAACACTTGAGTATCGGTATCAGAATGGTTGTTGGCGGGCGGGACCTCCAAAAACCAAACAAAGCTATAGGACGATTCCTTTGACCGACCGTGCATATGAAATTCTGGAGCAGATTTATGCCAGCCGTACCACTCGAAAACAGTCGCCAAAGCTTACCCAGGTTCTATTTTTTATTGATCGCCGTTCCGGTAAGCAAAGATCGCTTGTCATGAGTGATTTGGTCTTTATCAATTTCCGGACAGGCGAGCCTGCAAAAAATAGTTCTTACGATACACATTTGTACAAGCTGTGTGATGAGGCCCATATCAAACGGTTCTGCATGCATGTACTCCGTCACACATTTGCTACCCGGGCCATCGAGAGCGGCATGCAGCCGAAGGTTCTACAAAAACTGCTTGGACATGCAAGCATAAAAACAACAATGGATCGGTACGTGCATGTGACCGATGATTCTATGGAGAACGGCGTCCGGCAATTTGAGAAGCATCTGACGGAACAAATTGCCTAAGTGGCAGAAATGGTGTCAAAATGGTGTCAACGCTGCGATACGGTACGCTGCAACCCCTTGAAAATACTGGCTTTTTTAGGAGATGTGAGGAAAAATGAAATTAGGAATCGTAGGCCTGCCGAACGTCGGCAAGAGCACGCTGTTCAACGCCATCACCAGCACCAAAAATGCCGCTGCGGCGAACTATCCGTTCTGCACCATCGACCCGAATACCGGCGTCGTGCCCGTGCCGGACGCCCGGCTGGACAAGCTGGCTGAAATTTGGGATACCAATAAAAAAACGCCCGCCATCGTGGAATTTGTGGACATCGCCGGTTTGGTGAAGGGTGCGTCCAAAGGCGAGGGACTGGGCAATAAATTTTTGGGCAACATCCGCGAATGCGACGCCATCGTGCATGTGGTGCGCTGCTTTGAAGGCACGGACATTGTGCATGTGGAAGGCAATGTGGACCCGGTGCGGGACATTGAGACCATTGATACAGAGCTGATCCTGAGCGACCTGGAGGTCGTTTCCAACCGTGCGGCGCGTATGGCCAAGGCGGGCAAGACCGGAGACAAAAAGGCGCTGGCCAGCGCCGCATGGCTGAGCGCGCTGGAGGAGCATCTGGGCGCGGGCAAAAATGCGCGCACCTTCCCGCTGGACGAGGCCGACGAGGACCAGGTGCTGCAGATGCGCGAAATGGGCCTGTTGACGGCAAAGCCTGTCATCTATGCGGCCAATATGAGCGAGGACGATCTGATGGAGGGAATGCTGGGCAATCCGCATTACCAGACCGTGAAAAAGCTGGCCCTGGACGAAGGCGCGGAGTGCATCCCCATTTGTGCCAAAACCGAGGAGGATATCGCGGATTACACGCCCGAGGAGAAAAAGGAATTCCTGGCGGAGATGGGCATTGAGGCCACGGGCCTGGACAACCTCATCAAGGCCAGCTACGGCCTGCTGGGACTTATCAGCTTTTTGACGGACGGTAAAAAGGAATGCCGCGCCTGGACCATCCGCCGCGGTACCAAGGCCCCTCAGGCCGCAGGGAAGATTCATTCCGATTTTGAGCGCGGCTTCATCCGCGCCAGCGTGGTGAAATACGACGACCTCGCCGCCTGCGGTTACAGCATGGCCAACGTGAAGGCCAAGGGCCTGCAGCGCACCGAGGGCAAGGAATATGTGGTGCAGGACGGGGACATCATTGAGTTCCTGTTCAATGTGTGAGGAGGCGCCGCTATGGAAAAGATCATCGGCCTGATGGGTGCCATGCGGGAAGAAATTGCGCTTTTGTGTGAGCGTATGACAGACAAGGGGGAGGAAACCGTTGCGGGCGTGACGTTTTACACAGGCCTGCTGCAGGGACGCCGTGTGGCGCTTTGCTGCGCGGGCATCGGCAAGGTAAACGCGGCCTGCGCGGCGCAGCTTCTCATTGCAAGATTCGGCGCAAAAGCGCTGGTATTTTCGGGCATTGCGGGCAATATGACGGATAAGATCGGCGTGGGCGACGTTGTCATCGGCGGCACGCTGGTGTACCATGACGCAGACCGTGAAATGATTTCAGATACGTTCCCGTATTTGAAGGAGTTTGCGGCAGACCCTGTGCTTGTTGCCGCCGCCGAGCAGGCCTGCACGGATGCGGGCGTAAAATATATTGTCGGCAAGATCGCCACAGGCGACACCTTTGTGGGCGACAGCGCCACCAAAAACGCCATTGCGGCTGATTGTGCGCCGGACTGTGTGGAGATGGAGGGCGCGGCCGTGGCCCACGTGGCGGCAAAATACGGTGTTCCCTGCGTGGTGTTGCGCGCCATGAGCGACAATGCCGACGAAGAAGCTTATGACACGCTGGTGGTGAAGGAATTCGATATTACGGAATACTGCACTACGGCGGCGCGTATCTGTGAGGACCTGATTTCCCGGCTCTGAATCACGGCGTGTCTTGCGGCGGCTCGTCCGCGGCAAAACGCGCCTTTTTTCAAATCCAGGTAAAAGGTTTGTATGCGGTAACATTTTCTTGTAGATAATCCGGCTTTTTTCTCGTATCATAAGCACAGGGGCAAAACGCCCCGGCTGCACGCCCGCTGCGGGCTGTGCGCAAACGACAAAGAGGTGATTCCGATGCAGTGGAAAGAAGAGAACCGCGCGTTGTTCGCCGCCTGCCTGAACGGGCTGGAGGACGAGCCAACGGTGCGCGCGATGGACGCCATTCCCCAGCATGTCAAAGGCGTCAGCTGCTATGACCATTGCCTGTTCGTGGCTTATGTGGGTTTTACGCTGTGCCGCATTTTCGGGCTGGATTACCGCGCCGCTGCCCGTGCAGGGCTGTTGCACGACCTGTATCTGCAAAAATGGGAGGAGACGGACGTCGGGCGCTTCCGGCGGCTGGTCATCCATCCGCAGCTCGCGCTGGAAAACGCGCGCGCCTTCGGCCTGTCCCCCATGGAAGAGGACATCATCGGCAAACACATGTGGCCGCTGACCGCGCCTTTGCCCTATTACAAGGAGTCCTATATGGTGAGCCTGGCGGATAAGATCTGCGCCACATTGGAGATGGCCCATCTATACGGCCCCCTGGGCGTGCGCCGAAACCTGCGTGCCTGCCGCCCCGCGCTGCTGCGCCGGGCCGTGCAGTAAAACGAACCGAAACACAGAAGCCCCGCTGCCGGCCGGCAGCGGGGCTTCTGTTGATTAGGGATTGTGAAAAAGTACGTTTTTCCCTGTTCCCTGTTGATTCGCAACAAAAACAATGGAAAATACTCAAAAATCCTTTATTGTAAAATCATAGATCTTGGGTGAAAGGAGTTTTGTGCGGGTGAAAGAGAAGCAGAGGAAAAAATTCCATTGGTGGTATATCCCTCTGGGCATCGTGCTGGTTCTGGTGCTGACGGCGGGGGGCCTTGTGCTGTGGATGCACAGCATGCTGCCCTGGCCGAACATGGTGGCCATGACCAGTAACTTCCAGATGGAGCTTTCGGACCCCATGCGGGCCTATGTCGTGGGCGGCGAGCGAGATTATTCCACACTGCCCGAGGTGCTGGCGCTGCAGGACGGAACGGGAGTGGAAACGCCGGAGGATATGGCTTTGCGCCGGGCGGAGGTGCTGGACCTGTTTGAGAAGCATGTGTATGGTGTGCTGCCGAAGAATGGCTTCGAAACGTCTTTTGAGGTTGTGGAGGAAGGCGAAGCACTGGACGGCGCGGCCCTGCGCCGTCAGGTGAAGCTCACTGTCACAACGGACAAAGGCTCCTCCGATGCACTGCTTCTGATGTATCTGCCCAATTCCGACCGGCCCGCGCCCGTTGTGGTGGGGCTGAACTTCAACGGCAACCACACGGTGCTGGACGATCCGGCCATCCTGCCCTCTTATGCCAGCGAAAAGGACGCGGCCGTGCTGGAAGAGGAACGCGGCGGAAAAGCGGAGCGTTGGGCCATTGAAGAAGCTGTGGCACGTGGTTACGGCGTGGCCACTATTTGGTGCAACGATTTTGCCCCGGATGACGCCAAGGCTTACAGCAGCCGTGTAATTTCGCTGTTTGACGAGCCGGAGTTCAAGGCCGTGGGCGCGTGGGCCTTCGGCATTATGCGCGGCGTGGATTATCTTGTGCAGGACGCGGATGTGGACGCGGCGCGCATTGCGGATATCGGTCATTCACGCCTGGGCAAGGCGGCGGTTTGGGCAGGAGCCAACGATGAACGTATCGCGCTTGTGATCTCCAACGATTCCGGGAACACGGGCGCCAGTCTCACGCGGGAAAACCGCGGCGAGACACTGAAATCCATCAATGCTCTGTTTCCTCACTGGTTCTGCACAAAATATAAGGAATATGGAGCGGACGCCGCCTCCTTGCCTGTGGACCAGCACTTGCTGCTGGCCTGCATCGCACCGCGACGGGTATATGTGGCTTGTGCGGAGGGAGACCTCTGGGCCGATCCGCAGGGCGCATGGAACAGCCTGATGGCCAGCCGCCCTTCCTTTGCACTGTACGGGCTGGACGTACTGCCGGACGGCTGTGTGGCCGAGGGCGAAACGCAGCCCCATGCGGGCCAGGCTTGCTGGAGCGGGGCCATGGGCTATCACAACCGTGCCGGATGGCATGACGTCCAGCGCGAGGACTGGGAATTTTATTTTCAGTATATGGACGAGTATCTGAAGGCGTGAGCGCCTTCCGTCTGTAAAAATTGAAAAACAGAACTGCCGCACTGGAATTTCCGATGCGGCAGTTGTTTTTGTTCCTTCACGGCAGCCATAGGATGGTTCAGGCCGAAAATACAGCCTGCGGCTGTTTGAGCGCTTACAGAAATACGTTCAATTCTCCGGCATATTCATTTTCGGCATGCTGCAGGCGCTGAGCCAGCGCGATAGCGCCCGGGTTCGCGTCGGGTGCGTCCTTGATGGCAATGGTCATATCTGTAACGCCCACATGGCTGCCTTCAATGAGCATCTCCGCGATTTTGCGGGGAGACTTATCGTATATCGTTTGCATTTTTACACCCATTTTGGCATTCAGCTTTGTAAAAGCATTCTGGCCTTCGGCCTGTTCGCCCTCCACGGCCAGCATTGCATTGGCCCGTTTGGAAAGATCCTCGTATGTGGCCAGCTGGCGGTTCAGGTGTATCTTCAGGCGTTCGTCATCGGTGATGCCCAAAAGCTGAGTGACGGTATTTTTGCCCATCTCGGCATTCTTTACGACCTCGTTGAGCAATAGAACAGTTTGATCGTCCATGGTGTTCCACTCCTTTTAAAACTAGGGTGCGCCGCCGTCGGGAAGAATATGCACTTCGAAAAAAGGCAGATCATGGAGAAAGGATGCACTGGAATTGCAATCGAAGGCTAAACAGAAAAAATTTCACGAACATAAGAAAGGGCATATGAAGGAACTGATTTTGCAAAAGGCAAAAAGATTTCCAGGAAATTCGTCAATATGACGATAATATAGTTATATTTTTGTCAATTATGTACACGGCCTGCTGGGCGGGTTTTCAGATACATTGTGAAAAAAACATCATTTTATAAGGGTACACAGCTTTGGCAAAGAACAGAAAGTTTGTGCAATATCACAATAATAAAGCTATTGATTTATGCAAAATGACGGCATATAATAAAAATGTCCCAAGGGAAAGGGGACACGGAAGCCGTCCGATTGAGGGACGGGAAATTTTAGAGATACCTTTAAAGGAGGGTACTGTTATGAAAAAGAATTTTCTGAACTATCTTGTAAAAGCGTGTGCTGCATACGAGTACTCCATGGGCTGGGATGTCGCATACATGCGTTACGAGAAAGGCTGCTGAGAGCAGTGCGGGAAACACGATGAAAAAACAGGGCCGCGCTTTGGGCGGTCTATCATAAGGAAGCTGACACCCGCTGACAAAGTTGTTTTTCGGCGGGTGTTGTTTTATAATAAATTGACCAACGACTCGGGTTCTCGAGAGGACAGCATTGTTATGATAGGGTTAAAAAGCGGAACGGTAAAGTTGGTGCAGCATCAAGAGGAATGGCATGAAAATGCTGAAAATGTAATCAGCGTATTAAAGCAACTCTTGGGAGATACTGCACTTGATATTCAGCATGTGGGAAGTACGGCCATTTGCTCAATTCACGCAAAGCCGATTATTGATATTGCCGTTGCTGTCCACGACATAAAGGATATATTGCCTTATATTGAAGTCCTGAAACAGCATAATATTTTTTTCCATGAAGGAGCTGTTGCAGGAGAAGTATTTTTTGTAATGGAAGATGGCGATATACGAACACACCATATCCATATCGTGAAAAGGAACGGAACAGGGTGGAGTAATTATATCAGTTTCCGGGACTATCTGAACGCAAACCCTGAAAAAGCGATGATGTACGACGAGTTCAAGCGGAAATCAGCAGTGCGGTTTGCAGACGACCGGAAGCGCTATACCGCAAGCAAACAAGAAATCATAGGCCAACTGTTGTCGGAAGCCAATATGTAGAAATTGCAATCGGCAACTGAAGCGTCCGGTTACCGTTTTTTCCACGGGCACTTTCCCCGAAAGCATCATAGTGGGCTACGCAGTATGAAAGGGCAAGGCAAACCATTGTGGTCTGCCTTGCCCTTAACTTCTTTACGGGATGCCGCCCATGTCAGCGGCCCTGTTTTTTTTGCTGTGCTTTAATGTCAGGCGCGGCCGTACAGTACGGCCAGCGCCGCGATCTTTTTGGCGTTGGCGGCGCAGAGCTGGGCGGGCAGCGCGCGCCACACCCAGTTCGCGCCGCCCAGCGTGGACGGCGTGTTGATGCGCGCTTCGGCCCCAAGGGCAAGATAATCCGCCAGAGGGATGATGCACAGCTCTCCGGGGCTGGCCAGCGCGCCGCGCACCAGCCCGGCGGCAAAGCCCTCCTCCCGGTTCAGCCCCAGGTAAGCGGCGGCTTTCTTCCGCTGGGCCGGGGCGGCGGTCCTGTACCAGGCGGCAGCCGTGGTGTTGTCGTGTGTGCCCGTGTACACCACGCAGTGTACGGGATGGTTATGGGGCAGATACTCGCTGTCTCCGGGGCCGAAAGCAAATTGCAGTACCTTCATGCCCGGGAACCCGCTCTCCGCCAACAGCTCATATACGCTGGGAAACAGCTCGCCCAAGTCCTCGGCCACGATGGGCACATCCCCCAGCGCCTGCTTCACGGCGCGAAACAGCTTCATGCCCGGGCCGCTGCGCCACTCGCCCGTTTGGGCGGTCTTCGCGCCGTAGGGGATGGCATAATAGGTGTCGAAGCCGCGGAAATGGTCGATGCGCAGAATATCGTAAAAATTCAGGGCATAGCGGATGCGCCGCACCCACCAGGCAAAGCCGGTTTTTTCGTGGTGGGCCCAGTCGTACAGCGGGTTGCCCCAAAGCTGGCCTGCGTCCGAAAATGCGTCCGGCGGGCAGCCGGCAACCTCTTTTGGGGCGCCGCAGGCATCCAGCAGAAACAGCTCCGGCGCGGCCCATACGTCCGCGCTGTCCGCCGCCACATAGATGGGGATATCCCCCATGATCTCGATACCGTTTTCCCCTGCATAGGCCTTGAGGGCGGTCCACTGGAGGCTGAACTCGTACTGGCAGAATTTCCAGAAATGAACTTCCGCCTCATGCTCGGCATACAGCTGCCGGATGGCCTCCGGGGTGTGGGAACGCACGGGCTCGGGCCACTCCAGATAGCTTTTCCCTTCATACAGGCCCTTGGCTGTCATATACAGCGCATAATCCTCCAGCCACCAGCCCTGCTCGTAGCAGAAGCGGTAGTAGTCGTCCGGGTACCAAGTGGAAAAACGGGCGAAAGCCTTGCGCAGAATACCGTACCGGCTGTGGTACAGAGCCGCGTAATCCACTGCGCCCTCGTTGGTGCAGCATTCCTTTGCCCCGTACTCGCCTTTTTTCAAAAGACCTTTTTTGCGCAGGATATCGAGATCGATAAAATAGGGGTTGCCGGCAAAGGCCGAACAGCTTTGATAGGGGCTGTCCCCAAAGCCCGTAGGTGAAAGGGGAAGCATTTGCCACACTTTCTGCCCCGCCTTTTTCAGAAAATCAATGAACACGAATGCCGGTTTGCCCAACGAGCCGATGCCGTAAGGCCCCGGCAGGCTCGCCACCGGCATCAGGATGCCGCTTTTGCGCATGGTTTCCTCCCTTGCTGCCCGGCAAGCGCCGGGCGGTTGCTCACCGAAGGCCGCGGAAAGGCTCTGTTTCAGAGCTTTGCCTCCGGCGGCCCGATTATATGCATTATAGTACAATTTCCGGGGTTTTGGACAACGAAAAGTTGGCGCTTTTTTTAGTGCTTTTGCTGAATTTTTATGTTACAATATCCCCGATATCAAAAATCGGCCTGTTCATTGAAAGGAAAGAAAACGGCATGGCAGAGACGAGAAAGCTCTATTACGAAAACGGCGCCTGTTTACAGTTCTGCGCTACTGTGCTGAGCTGCGTGCCCACGGACGGCAATTTTGCCGTAACGCTGGACGCCACGGCATTTTACCCCGAGGGTGGAGGCCAGCCGGCGGACCGGGGAGCCTTGGGCGGTGCGCGCGTTCTGGATGTGCACGAAAAGGACGGTGTAGTGGTGCATACGGTCACAGCACCGCTGCGTGTGGGAGAAATGGTCCAAGGTGATGTGGACGGCCGCCGCAGGCTGGATCACATGCAGCAGCACACGGGCGAGCATATCGTCAGCGGCATCGTACACGCTCAGTTCGGCTACGACAATGTGGGCTTTCATATCGGCGCGCAGGATGTAACGGTGGATTTTTCCGGTCCGCTCACCGATGCGGAGTTGGCCGATGTGGAACGCGCTGCCAACTGGGTGATATGGCAGAACGCGCCCGTGACGATAGCTTGGCCCGCGCCTTCGGAGCTGGCGCAGCTGAACTACCGCAGCAAAAAGGAGCTGACGGGCGCGATACGAATCGTGACGGTAGCGAATGTGGATGTCTGTGCCTGCTGCGGCACGCATGTGGAACGCTGCGGCCAGGTGGGCAGCATCAAGCTGACGTCCTCTCAAAGCTATAAGGGCGGAACCCGCGTTACCATGCTGTGCGGTATGCGGGCGTATGAGGATCACTGTATCAAGTTTCAGAACGCCGAGGCAGTCTCCGGTCTGCTGAGCGCGAAGATCAATGAAACAGCGGCTGCCGTGCAGCGCCTGGCGGATGAAAACGCGGCGCTCAGAGCGGAAAAGGCCGCGCTGGAGACCCGTCTGTTTGCGGCGGACGCCGCCGCGTTCCGCGGCAGAAAAAATGCGCTGGTATTCGAGCCCCACCTTTCCCCCGACAGCCTGCGACGCCTGTGTACGGCACTGATGGAGCAGTGCACGGGTGTGTGCGCGGCTTTTTCGGGCACGGATGCCGGAGGCTACAAGTATGCGTTGGGCAGCGCCGGAGGGGCAGATGTGCACGCTCTGTGTAAAGAGATGAACGCCGCGCTTGGCGGCAGGGGCGGCGGCCGGGAAATGCAGCAGGGGTCGGCGGCCTGCACCCGCGGGGATATTGAGGC